>TARA_R110000765_G_scaffold64650_3_pt1 | contig 19637 bp, 16 predicted proteins | sample TARA_R110000765 | Tara Oceans TARA_R110000765 (sample SAMEA4398168) | marine metagenome | biome: Polar Biome; feature: [MES] marine water layer (ENVO:01000295) within the mesopelagic zone...; material: water (ENVO:00002006), including particulate matter (ENVO:01000060) such as...... | reverse complement strand
TGTCATTTTTTATACAATTTGTAACGAGTAGGATAAATTATACCCATTTCATTAATTAGCTAGACTACTTTATACGTAGGGAAAACGGCCAGATATAAGACGTTTATTTTAATAACGAGTTGCTCTAATTATTAAATAAATAACGCAATCTTTGATTGTTTTAACCAGTAGAAATAGTCAGATAATTAGTGAGATTGGTATTACCTGCAAAAAAAAACCCTGCGTAACAGCAGGGTTTTATAAGTTTGCGTATTACTACTCAGCAATAATGCTTACAAACTTGCGGTTTTTAGGACCTTTAACTTCAAATTGTACTTTACCATCTGATAAAGCAAATAAAGTGTGGTCTTTACCGATACCCATGTTGCTACCAGCGTGGAAACGAGTACCACGTTGACGAACAATAATGTTACCCGCTAAAACGGCTTCGCCGCCAAAACGTTTAACACCTAGGCGTTTAGCTTCTGAATCACGACCGTTACGTGTACTACCCGCAGCTTTCTTATGTGCCATTGTAAATCGCTCCTAATTAGCCGTTAATGCCAGTAATTTTCACTTCAGTGAACCATTGACGATGGCCCGCTTCTTTACGTGAATGCTTACGACGTTTAAATTTAACAATTTTAACTTTGTCAGCGCGACCTTGGTTTACAACCTCAGCCACAACTTTACCACCAGCAATGTAAGGCGCGCCTACATTGATGCTCTCGCCATCGGCGATCATTAAAACGTTTTCGAATTCTACTGCAGCACCAATTTCAAGTTCAATTTTTTCTAAACGAACCGTTTGGCCTTCAGTTACACGATGCTGTTTACCACCGCTTTGGAATACCGCGTACATAGCTACTCCGTACTGCGTCATCATCTATGGACGACGCTTAAATTTAAAATTATAGGGCGCGAATTCTACGCGAAGAAATCAGATAGAGCAAGTATAAAAGTAATGATTTATTATTATTTTTAATTAAGTAAAAACTTCTTACTCACAAAACTTCTATCATCATGAATTTCGTGTAAAATTACCTCGGAAATTACGGGTATTCTATCACTAAAGAACATTTAAGGTAACTTGTTACGCTCTATGAATATAAAAAATATCCAAGCTTTGGCTCAACAAGACATGACCGCGGTCAACGATCTGATTTTTTCAAAACTACATTCCGACGTTGCGCTTATAAATCAATTAGGTGTGTACATCGTTAATGGTGGTGGCAAACGTATGCGCCCATTACTTACCGTTTTAGCGGCAAAAGCTATTGGTTATAAGGGTGAGGAACATTTACAGCTTGCGGCAATCGTTGAATTTATTCATACCTCAACACTTTTGCATGACGATGTTGTTGATGAGTCGAACATGCGCCGTGGTCGTGAAACAGCTAATGCGATGTTTGGTAATAGTGCCAGTGTGCTGGTAGGTGATTTTTTATATTCTCGTTCATTTCAAATGATGAGTGAATTAAGCAACTTAAAAATTATGGACATTTTATCTGACGCAACCAATATTATTGCTGAAGGTGAAGTGCTGCAATTGATGAATTGCAATGATCCCGACACCACAGAAGATAGCTACATGAAAGTTATCTACTGTAAAACAGCGAAATTATTTGAAGCGGCTACCCGCCTTGCAGCTGTTATTGCTAAACAAGATGATGTAACAGAACTGGCTATGCTCAATTACGGTAAACATTTAGGCACTGCTTTTCAGTTAGTTGACGACATTATGGATTACACGGCTGACGCACAAGAAATGGGTAAAAATGTTGGCGACGACCTCGCTGAAGGCAAACCTACTTTACCACTGCTTTATGCAATGAAACATGCAAATGAGCAACAAAGTCTCATGATACGTAATGCAATCGAGCATGGTGATGGCATGGATAATCTCGATGATATTCTTGCAGCGATGAAACAAACAGGCGCTTTAGTTTATACGCAGAAAAAAGCTGAGGAAGAAGCCGATAAAGCCATTAGCGCTATCGCAATACTGCCAGAGTCAGAATATAAACAAGCATTAATTTCTCTCGCACATATTGCAGCTAATCGTACTCACTAAACACTCACGCCCTCAAAAATTAACAGTTAGTGGTACTAGCTGTTAATATTTATCAACCCTAGCTTTTATCTCATTTCGCTCGCTCTCAATCTATACAATGCCCTCAGCTACTTGCTAAAATAAACTTAATACTTTCAATCGAAACATAAAAACATGCCAACAAAAAAAGTGAGTTGCCCAACCATCACCCAAAGCCATTTTGGTACATTACAAAATGGTGAAAGTGCACAACTTTATACGTTAGAAAACTGTCATGGCGTGAATATAAAAATCAGTAATTACGGCGGTATTATTGTAGCCCTTGAAACGCTGGATAAGCACAGTAATTCAGCTGATATTGTTTTAGGTTATGAGAATATTGAATCATATGAGAATGACCCATACTATTTGGGCGCAATTATTGGTCGATATGCCGGACGAATTGATCATGGCCTGTTAACGATTAACGAAAACACTTATCAGCTTGAACTGAATAATAATGACAACCAACTTCATGGTGGCTTTCAGGCTTTGAACAAGCAGCTTTGGCAAGCAACATGCACAAGTAGCACTGAATATGTCAGTTTAATATTGCATCACACAAGCCCTGATGGTGCTAACGGCTTTCCCGGCAATGTTGATTTTAAGGTTATCTATAGTCTGAGCAATAACAATGAATTAACCATTGAATATTTTGCTAGCACAGATAAGACCACTGCCATTAACTTAACTCAGCATAGCTATTTTAATCTTGCAGGACATAACTCTGGTGATATTTATCAACATCAAATCCAACTAAACGCTGAACACTTTCTCCCGATGAATGAACGAATTTATCCCACAGGGGAAATTAGACCGGTAAAGAATAGTGCTCACGACTTCAAGCAATTAAAACTTTTAGGCTCGGACATAAAGTCTAACGACGAACAAGTTGTTATTGCCAAAGGTTACGATAATTATTGGTTAACAAATGATAATGCGATAACAGGTGAGGTTTATACTGCTCGTGCAATAGAGCCAAGCTCTGGTAGACAATTAACAATGTATAGCGATAATCCTTGTTTAATTTTATACACCGCTAATTATATTGATGGCAGCCAAACCGGTAAGCAAGGTACGGTTTATCAGCAGCATTCAGCGTTTTGTTTTGAACCGCAACGCTTAGCTAATAATTTAACGGGAGCCGACATTAAAAACACTATACTTAACCCAGAACAGACATTTTATAGTAAAACTCGCTTTATTTTTGAAACGCTAGCTTAGTTTAAGTGCCGTTTTCGACTTTATATTTGCTGATCAAAGGCAGGTATTTAACATGAAAAAGCTAATTATAGCGCCGTATAAATGCCCCAAAATAGCATTAACATGTTAACTGTAATTTAAATCAAGATGATGAAGAAACACCTAATAATAAACTAATGTCTTTAGTGATTTCATCAATTCTATTAACATCTGTTGGTGCAATAAATATTGTATCGTCGCCAGCTAAAGTACCTAAAATACCTGTCGACTCACCTAAACTGTCTAACATTCTTGAAATTAATGGCGCGCCACCAATGCCAGTTTTTAAAATAATCTGCATATTGTTATGTTTTACACTGATCACAACAGATTGAATTGCTTGCTTAGATTTTGGCACCGCTAATTCATCAGGTAAAATATAAACAACTTGATCACTAGCATTACGCATTTTTACAGCGCCCAGCTTAGACAACAAGCGTGAAATTTTCGCCTGTGACATATTCTTAAAGCCTTGTATATCAAGCGCATCGGCAAGTTGACTTTGTGAGCCATAACACTGCTCTTTAAGTAACGCCTTAAACGCAAGTATTAATTCTGCTTCATTTTTTTTACGGCTTGTGGTCATTATTTAACTCAAAACGGAAATTTCTAATGGTCTATTGTATAAAATAAATATTTTTTCAGCTATTTTATTTTATCTCGAATACTAATTACTTTTTTTATCATTATTTTACAACACACTTGCGTTGCTCAGATAACCCCATGGCAAGTACATAAGGCGCTTGTTTTTGTCGAGTTATAAAATCAGCTTTATTGGCAAGGTTAAGCCAGTTATGGCTGATCAAACTCTGAGCGACTGCACCTCCTAACGTGGCACCTGGACCTAAAATAATCAACTTATCTGGTGCAAATTCTTTAATGGCGACCTCTATCGCTTTTGAAAAGTTATATGGCTCGACCACTTGAGTGCTTAGCGTATATTGATGTAAACGTTTAACATCGCAACTAAAAGGTTGCCATACTTGCCCTAACCCATCGATTAGCGGTATTTCTGGCATACTAAATAATTCAGACGACATCAATTTCATCGCTTGTGCTGAAACATCTGTTAGTAACGGAGTATGAAAAGCTGCATGGTTAAATAAATTCATGGGGTAGCGGTCTTGTACTACGGGTAGTAATGCTTCTAGCGCTTTTAGCCCATTCTTATTACCACCAAAAACTAAATAGCCACCTAAATTAATCGACACATACACTTCACAATCACTTTGTTGGTTGGCTTGCGCTAAGCATTGCATCACCCTTTGCTCTTGCTCACCGTCAACTTTCCATTCATCGTTAATGATGGGATAGATCATTTGACCGCCAATAACGCCGTTTGTCATCATTGAGCCCATGGTATTAATTAGCTCAATCGCTTGTTTGGGCTTTAAAGCGCCAGCAACCGCTAATGCGATATACCAACCCATCGAGTTTCCAGTCACGGCTACAATATCAAATTCATCTTTATTAATAGCTTGGTAATCTGATAGCGCACAAGTATAAATAAGCGCAGAAGCGTTTTCACCCGCTGTATGAATACGCATACTGTAATTTTGCATGCCATCAAGTTCAGCGACTTTTATTTGCCCTTGCTTATCACGATAGTCATCTATCAGTGAAACAATTTCAGTTTTATCACCATGCAAACGCTGTAAATAACCTAGCTCTTCTTTATTATATGTGCCACGCCCTGGACAAATAACGACTGCTCGCTGCTTTTTTTTAAATTCTTTAGAGTTTTTATCTTGCGCACTCATTGGCAAACCTCCTTCGCGGCTGCAATTATATTGTCAACTGATGGCAACACTTCATAAGCCGCAGCGCCAAGGGGAATAAAACTATCGCTGGCAGTAACACGCTTTATTTTAGGACAATTGCTTGTTTGTTCATGAATTAACGTGACTAAAGCTTCACTGATTGACCCCGTTTGTCGACATTCATCAACAATAAGCACATGTTCGCACTCATTTACTTGTGCCAAAATGCCTTTTTCATCAAGGGGTGCTAACCAACGCAAATCAACAACGCGCGCATCAATGCCCTGTTCGGCTAACTTGGCTTGGGCTTGGCGCGATAAATAATTGCCATTACCATAAGTTAAAATACATAGTTTTTTACCTGAACCAGCAACCTTAACGCCCAAATCAATGTTGCTATTTTCTTGTGCTGGTGGCTTATATTCAAACGTCCACAGTCCGTCACCTTCTTCATGCAGGTCTTTCGCCATATATAACGCTATAGGCTCTAAAAATATCACCATACGCTGCTGTTCTTGCGCTAAACGCACACTAGCGCGCATCATTTCAACCGCGTCAGCACCATTTGATGGGCACGCCAGAATCAGACCTGGAATATCACGAAAAACAGCAAATGAATTATCATTATGAAAATGTCCACCGAAGCCTTTTTGATAAGCTAAACCCGCAATGCGAATTACCATAGGGTTAGTAAACTGGCCATTGGAGAAAAACGGTAAGGTGGCCGCTTCACCACGAATTTGATCTTCCGCATTGTGCACATAAGCTAGAAATTGAATTTCAGGTATCGGTAAAAATCCGTTATGCGCTAAACCAATAGCCGCACCTAAAATGGTTTGTTCATCTAACAGCGTATTAACCACACGACTTTTACCAAAGCGTTCGCATAGTTTTGCTGTTACGTTGTACACCCCACCTTTTTTGCCAATGTCTTCACCACACATAACAATATTGGGATATTCAGCCATTAAATCCATTAATGCCCAGTTAATCAATTTTGCTAAATGCTGCTTTTTAGACAGATTGTGTTTTTCATGTTTGAATATTTCTGCACGGGTGTTATCACTTACGACTAACGAACTTCGTGCTTTATGAATACTAGGTATAATGCTCGCCATTACCGCATCAGCACTGGTTAATTTTTCTTTACCTGCTGCATTGTCAGCAATTACAGCAATACGTTGTTCAACATTTTGATAAATTTCAATTAACTGTTCGGCACTTAAAATATTGTTTTCTAATATTATGCGTGCGGTATGTAAAAGTGGGTCTTGAAACTCTGTCGCGGTAATATCGGCCATATCGCGATAAACAAACTCAGCATCTGAACCCGCATGACCGAGTAAACGCACCATGCGGATATGTAAAAATACCGGTTTACGTAATTCGCGTGCAATGTGCTCAGCTTTTTTCGCTGTATGATACGTGTCTAGTATATTCAAGCCATCACAGTAGAGATAAGTTATACCGGCTCTATTTTGATAATTAGCAGCGATCCAACCTTCTGGGGTTGCCGTTGAAATACCAATGCCGTTATCTTCACAAACAAAAACAATCGGCATAGGGATCGACTGATACGCAGCCCAAGCCGTGCTGTTAATTGCTCCTTGTGTAGTTGAGTGATTCGAAGAAGCATCACCGAAATTACAAATAATCACGCCATCGTTAGGAATTTCACCTTGGTGTGCTAACCGTTTGGCAAGTGGAATACTATAAGCCGCGCCAATGGCTTTAGGTAAGTGCGAGGCTATGGTGCTGGTTTGTGGTGGTATCGATAGCGCTTTACTACCTAAAACCTTATGACGGCCACCAGAAATGGGGTCATCCTTTGAAGCCGCAAATGATAACAACATGTCATATAAAATAGTTTGTCCGGGCACTTGTTTGCTGCGCTGTATAACAAACGCGCCGCTGCGATAATGTAAAAAGGCCATATCAGTCGGACGAAATGCCTTGGCATAAGCCGCATTACCTTCATGACCAGAACTGCCAATAGTATAAAAACTTTGGCCTTTTTTCTGCATCACGCGTGATTGTAAATCAAGGTGACGACTCATCACTTGGGTTTCAAATAGGTCAATAATGTCAGTTGAGCTTAAGCCAACATCACTTGGGCTTAACGTACACCTTGATTCAGGTAAAGTACCGGCGCGAACAAAGTTGATAAAATTTTCTTTCACCAACTGATTACGATCAGACATGATATCTCCACGGGTCATTTTTATTATTGTGGTTTAAAAGTAACGATTATGGCCATTTTAAAATAACTAAAAAGCCTAAATTAAAGGCGCATTCACTACGCCTTTAATTACGCTTTATTTTAGTAAAATGCTTGTAGACCTGTTTGCGCTCTACCCAATATCAAGGCATGTACATCATGTGTGCCTTCATAGGTGTTAACCGCTTCAAGGTTCATCATATGGCGTATAATATGAAATTCGTCGGCAATACCGTTACCACCGTGCATATCTCGGGCATTTCGAGCAATTTCTAATGCCTTACCACAAGAATTACGTTTGATTAAGGATATTGCTTCAGGCGCTAGCTGATCTGAATCCATTAAGCGCCCTGCTTGTAAACAGGCTAATAGTCCGGTGGTAATATCGGTTTGCATATCAGCTAATTTTTTCTGAATTAACTGTGTTGCCGCCAATGGACGACCAAACTGTTCGCGGTCAAGCGTGTATTGACGCGCGCCGTGCCAGCAAAACTCTGCCGCACCTAAAGCGCCCCAAGCTATGCCGTAGCGTGCTTTGTTCAAACAACCAAATGGACCTGACAAACCTTTAACATTTGGCAGTAAATTCTCACTAGGTACAAATACATTGTCCATTACGATTTCACCGGTAATCGATGCACGTAATGAAAATTTACCTTCAATTTTAGGTGCACTTAATCCTTCCATACCTTTTTCTAAAACAAATCCACGAATGACACCGTCGAGCTTGGCCCATACCACAAAAATATCAGCCACTGGTGAGTTCGTGATCCACATTTTATTACCTGTCATGCGATAGCCACCTTCTACCGCAGTGGCATGGGTAGTCATACTGGCAGGATCAGAACCTGAATTCGGCTCTGTTAAGCCAAAACAACCAATGTATTCACCGCTCGCAAGTTTAGGTAAATATTTCATTCGTTGCTCTTCACTACCATAAGCATAAATTGGATGCATAACTAAAGACGATTGAACGCTCATTGCACTACGGTAACCACTGTCAACACGCTCAACCTCACGGGCAACTAAACCGTAGGTAACATAATTTACGCCAGCACAGCCGTATTTCTCAGGTAAGGTTGCACCTAATAACCCCAATGCACCTAGCTCGCGCATAATTTCAACATCGAATACTTCATTACGATTAGCCATTAATATTCTTGGCATGAGCTTTTCTTGGCAATACTGATGAGCGCTATCGCGGATCATGCGCTCCTCTTCAGATAATAAAGATTCCAATAAAAGCGGATCTTGCCATTTAAACGAAGGACGGTTTGCACTGTTTGAGTTAGACATGAAATTACCTGATTGACTGTTTAATTTTCGTGCAAAAATAATAAGCAAATCCTAGCCAAAGTTAAAATATTATTTTCCTTTAACTGATATAGTTTAAGACTATACCTAAAACTAAAGTACTGGATATTATTATGGATTTAAAATCACTCAATTATTTTATTTCAGTTTATGAGCTCAAAAGCTTTAGCGCAGCCGCTAAAGCCTGCTTTATAGCTCAACCTTCAATATCGTCTGCAATAGCACAACTAGAACAACAACTTAAAGTACAACTTTTTATTCGCCATGCACGCGGGGTAAGACCTTCTGAACAAGGTAAAAAACTCTTTCCATTAGCCAAGCAACTCCTTGGGCAAGCAGGAGCAATAAAAAACATTTTCTCTGAAAAAACAAATAAACAGCCCTTTAATTTAGGTGTTACTAGAGGTTTAGGTGTTGAGCGCATGAGTTTATTGTTAAAAGACTTCACCGCAGATAACCCGTTAGTCGAACTCACTTTGGTACCACACACAGATCAAGTTGATGCGCGTATTATTCTAAAAGACGAGTTACATGAAAATGAATCATTTATTGATATGTGGCAAGAAGACTACTTGTTAGCTCTCCCTTATGATCACGTTTTAGCACTCAATGAAACTGTTTCGCTCTCGCAATTAGATGGCTTACCTTTTATTCAGCGCACACCTTGTAGCGCTTGGAACAATTTACACGATACCTTAGCGTTAGCCGGTATTAGCCTCGACATTAGAGCAAAAATAACCACCATAGATTATGCCCTGGGTTTAATTCATGCAGGTTTAGGATGTGCATTTTTACCTGCACACAGTGAAATTATGAAACAAAGTGACGTCGTATTTAGGCCCATAGTAGGCTTACAACTTACTCGAGAAATTGTGCTGGCTTATACTTCATCGTCGAAGACCATGAATAATTTAAAACGCTTAGCTCGCAAGCATGCATATACGCATTAACCTTCGAATGGCTAAAGCGATTTGGTTTTATGGTTTGGTTTAAGATTTGGCTTAAGGTTAATACGCTAATGAGCACTTTATTTATTAAAGCCCTTGCCTTAACATAACTGCATTACAGGGCGCATTAATGGCGTCATACTTAACTAAATTAATAACAATATATGCCTCACGTCACACCTGATAAAATATTAGCCTTAGTGTTACCGCAATTTGGGTTTACGCTAGAAGATTGCAAAATATCAAGGCTTGGTAACGGGCTTATTAACAACACCTTTTTAGTGCAGTCGGCTGATCAAAAATTTGTTTTACAGTGTTTAAATCAACAAGTGTTTAAAACACCGCAGCAAGTCACTGACAATGCAGATTTAATCAGTGCTCACTTACAAATTAAACATGAAACTAATAGTTATCCGTTAACGCCTGTTTTCCAACGTCGAAATATTGATAATAGCAACCATGTCAAAGTACAAGGGCAATACTGGCGCAGCCTACATTATATTCCCCAATGCTACACCTTAGAGTCTATCGCTAACGTCGAACAAGCCAGTTCTGTTGCCAGTGCCTTCGCACAATTTACCGCGGCATTAAGCGACTTTAACAGTGAAAAATTAGCGGAAATTATTCCGCAGTTTCATGATTTAGCAATGCGAATAGAGCAACTGCATCAGGCAATAGAGAACGCCTCTGACCCGTTACTACTATCTGCCAAAGCACAACTTAAATTTATTGAATCTCAACAAGGCTTTATCAAAAACATCGCCAATACAACCGCAGTGTTACCTATACATGTTACGCACAACGATACAAAAATTAATAACTTACTTTTTAGCGAAGCCACCAACAAACCCATAGCAGTAATTGATTTAGACACCTGCATGGCAGGCTATTTAATGCATGATTTTGGCGACATGGTACGAACTTGTTGTGTATCAATTGCTGAAGACAGTGCTGAATTAGATAAAATGGTGATTAATTTTGACATGCTAGGTGCAATAACAGAAGCCTACATTGCCGGTTTTAAAGGCTTGTTAAGCGAGTCTGAGCAAAGCAGCTTAATACAAGGCATAAAATTAATGCCTTTTATGCTGAGCATTCGGTTTTTAACAGATTTTTTAAATGGCGACACTTACTTCAAAACATCATACGCCACACATAATTTAGTTAGAGCAAAAAACCAATTACATTTGTATCAGTTGTTTTGTCAGCATGAGGCTTTATTGACTGAAATAGTGTTAAAAAACTGATTTTAAGTTTAATAGACCTATGAATAATTGCCGCCGAGTAAATTACCCGTTTTTTCCTGAATATGGATTTTAGAGTGCTTGATAAACTTAGAAGTTGAGCAGAATTAATCCGCTATTGGATATACACCCAAATATAACCAACAAGAATATAAGCTAATATAATATCGTCTCACCTATTATAATCTCATACAGCACAGATAATTTAATAGAGAAAAACACCAATTACATTGGTTTTAATTCTATTACCACCATGTAGCTTTATAAACAGATGTCGTACTTGCAGAACATACTGCAAGCTCCAACAAGTAAACTGTACGAGCACTTAAATTATCAAATCTATAAGCTTGTAGATTAATAATGCTAACAGTTGACAAGCCATAGTAATGGGGTCAGAATTGCCGCTCAAAATTGCTTAGGTGCTCGATATTTATACGTTAACAACGTTAAAAATAAAGAGATAATCGGGAAGTTAGTGACATGCTTTATGCATAATTCTAATGCTGCCCCCGCAACGGTAATACTTTGTTTTGCAAAGTTAAGCCCGGAGACCGGCCTAAACAACATAGAATTATTTGCAGTGCGGTGGGCGCTTCGGAAATATATCGACATTAGCAACAGTTTTGCTAAACCGTCTGTAGCCTTCCGTACGCCCCTCAAAAACTTTTGAGGTATTCATGTTCTCTCGTTTACGATATCTATTTATAACTATCTTTGTGGTATCACCCGTTTTTGCACAAGTAGAAACACCTTTAAATCAAGAACTTGAAGTTATTGAAGTGGTGAACGAACAAAGTTTCAATTCACCAAATTATCAGGTTCTACAACGAGAAAGCTTTGTTCATTCATCGCAAACACTTGCCGATATTTTACAAACGGTTAATGGTATTCAAATTCGTCAGATAAGTGGTATTGGTAACCCCGTTTCTGTCTCTATTCGAGGCTCAAGTAGTAAGCAAATACAACTCTATATCGATGGCCAATTAATTAATGACAGTCAATTCGGTGGTTTTGATTTAAACCAAATACCAACCGAGCAAATTCAAAGTATTGAAATTAGTAAAAACCAAGCTATTGGCACCGGCGCAACCCCCATTGGTGGCGTTATTCGCATTAACACTTATAGCCCAACACAAGACACGGCGAAATTAACGCTAGCCACTGGCTCATTTGGTTACCGTGAAGCTAACATATTATTTAATAAAGTATTTAAAACTCAAAGTCTTTCATTTGGTGGCCATTATATAAATAGTGATAATGACTACGATTTTCTTGTACCTCAAAGCTTTGAAGACAGCACAAAATCAGATGAGCAAGCATTAAGAAATAATGAATTCACTAAAAAAACATTTTTCATTAATGACATTATTCAACTGGGCCAGCATCAAATTAGGTTGAATGTACAATACAATGATCAAGAAAAGTCACTACCCAACTATCGCAATAATTCCCCAGAAAACAGTTCAGAATTAAGCTCAGACAGTACTCGCTATAGTTATCAGCATCATTGGTTAAGTAATTCATCTTGGTTAGATTCAATCGAAGTAGAAGCTTACGCTGAAGACAAAAGCGAGCGTTATATTTCAAGCCCTGATTCTGTAATGTTCGATATCAGTGATTATGAAACTAAAAAATACCATGTCGGATTAAAACCTTTACTAACTTGGCAAAATTTTAACTTAACCCCTTTTATTAGTTTTAATAAACAAAAATTTACATCTATCAGTCAACATAATGGTCAACCTACTCAATGTAATGGTATTGGCTCATGTGATATTTCAGCAGAGCAACAACAAACCAACTTAGGTTCTCGCTTAGAGTGGCAACCAATTTCATTACCATTAGAAGTCTATGTATTGATCAGTAATTTACATGAGAAAAACGTAAATTCTGCACTCAACCAGCCTGACGCCGAGAAGCTGAGAAATGATGAAAATTATTTAACCACTGAATTAGGTTTAAGCGTTAAACAAGAAAATTTTAAAATTACGGCGAATGTTAGTGACGGTGTAAGAACTCCGACCCTATATGAGCTTTTTGGTGATCGCGGCTCTTTCAAAGGTAATGATGACTTGTTACCTGAAGAAGCTGTTACGCTCTCACTTGGCGGGCAATATCAAAATAAAACCCTGTCTATATCATCTTCGATTTATCAACAAACATTAGAAAACTCTATTGTTGCCATTTTTAATTCAAGTAATGTTGGCAGTTACAGAAACGTTAGCGACGCCGATTTAATGGGCTTTGAAGCACAACTGAATTATCAATTATTTGCACCTTTGTCTTTATCATTTCAAGTGAACTTAATTGACAGTGAAATTAAATCTGAATTTGTCGCCTTTAATCAAAATAAGATACCTGGCATTTATCATCAGCAATACAGTGCCTCGCTAAAATATCAAGTCAATAAAGCATGGCAGCTATCATTTAAAACTAGCCAAGACAAAGATTTGTACTTCAACCTTATTAACAGATTTCAAAATGACGACAGTCACTTAGGTAATGGTAATCCAGCCAACCGCACAGTGTCTGACCTATTGGTCTATTGGAAAGAAGGCAAGCATCGCGTGACTTTCAGTGCCAACAACTTATTCAATGATAAATATCAAGATCTTGCGAATAGAGCATCACAAGGTCGAAGTTTCCAAATTAAATACACAATCGAGGGATTATAAATGTTAACAACTTTTAAAACACAAATGTTGCCACTAAGTTTAGCCATAGGTACAACAATACTTGCTGGCTGTGGTGGCGGTTCTGACAGTAATAGTGCACCACTTGTAACAGGTGCTACTAATCCTGTTGTTGAAGAAAACACAACTTTGGTTAGCAGTTATAATGCAACTGATGCCGATGGCGATGCTATTACATTGTCGCTAGGCGGTAGCTCAAGTACTTTATTTGCCATTACGCAAGCCGGTGAATTAAGCTTTTTAACCGCACCTGATTTCGAAAATGGCGATATTGGCCCTTTCTCTGTAACAGTTATTGCTACCGACGACAGTAATCAAAACCTTACAGGTGAATTGAGCATTCAAGTAACCGTTGGTGATGTTAAAGACACACCTTCGTTTGCTGTTGTGCAAACAGTTGCACCAGATTACTCAGGTTCAGAAGTTGTTACATTAGATCCAGAAACTGAATTAGTAACTAAAGGTTACTATATTAAAGATGGCTCTGATTACACTGTACGTAGCTTCAATCAAGACGTTTTCCATATCGGTCGTTTCTTCATTGACACTATATCAAAATACAATGCCGATGCACTTGATACTGAAGTTTGGAGCTATACTACGCAAGATACTGGCGATTCTACTTCACGTAACCCTTATGATATTGTTTCGCTAAGTGATACTAAGGCTTACATTTTACGCTATGGTTCAAGCAAAGTATGGATTGTAAACCCACAAGCAACGACCGCTGATGACTTTAAAATTGGCGAGTTAGATCTTGACGCTTACATCGCAGATGACAACAGCAACGGCACGCCAAACCCTTCAGCCGGAACAATTGTTGATGGTAAACTATTTATTACTTTACAACGTTTGAACGACTCATATTCACCAAACACTGCTTACGTTGCTGTTTTTGACACCGAAACTGATCTCGAAATAGAAACCAACGCCAATGTTGATGACACTGTTATGGGTATTCCTTTGGTGGGCTTAAATCCACTCAATAATAGTATTGTTAGTAAAGATGATGTTGTCTATGTCACTACACGTAACTCATACAGTGACACTGACTTAACATTAAGCCGTGTAGAAGCTATTGCCACTAGTGATTATAGCTTAAGTACTGTGTTAACTGCTGAGGACATTGCTGATAATAGCTCAGCTTTCATAAGCTCAAGTGCAATAGTTTCAGCAACAAAAGGTTATTTAGTTGCTGAGGAAACTTTTTTCTCGCCATATCGTGTGCTTTCAACGGTTTATAGTTTCAATCCTACAACAGGTGCTATTGCAGATGCTGCAGTAGCAGAGACAGGCTCTGAACAAATTAGTCATATTAATTTAGATGCGGCTAATTTCCTTTGGATCAGTGTTAGCAACCCAGTTAATCCAGGTGTTGACGTTGTAAATACTGAAAATGACGTAAAAGCGCTACCTAGATTTGCAACTGAATTAAACCCAACGGCAATTGCATTTATCGAATAACAAGTACGATTTTCAATAATTTTGCCAATAAAAAAACCGCTTAAAAGCGGTTTTTTTATGTCTTAAACCAAGTAGATTAATTAGACCGGTCATTTCATGATAAATGCTTGGAGTTGAATAGAGTAATTAGGTGTTTTTACTCTGAGTAATAATCAGTTTAATTTTATCCATATTAAGATGTTCATTACAAACCTTAGCAAGGCGCTCTAGTTGTATTTCTCTATGCTGACTAATATCAATAATAGGTGCTTTAAAGTCTTTAATACCCAACCAATTTAGTACTAATTGTGTTGGCTCTGGACAATCAAAAAAACCATGTAGATACGTAGCAATAATTTGCCCGTCATTTGAAATACAGCCATCGGCAATACCATGCTGATTTTTATCGCTTGGTTGAACTTGAATCTTAAGTAAAGGCTTACTTAACGCTGGACCTTTTGACACACCACAATGTATCTCATAGCCCGTTAACTGGCATGTTTCATTATTAAGCGTCATAGTTGCACACACTTGGCTTAAGGTCTTATTTTCCGTTAGCGTGGTTGTAAAATCTAACAAACCTAAACCCGATACTTGCTCAACATGTGACTCTATATGTTCTGGGTCAAATATTTTTTCACCCAGCATTTGATAGCCACCGCAAATACCCATAACTTTTCCGCCATAGCGTAAGTGTTGATCAATTTCTTGCTGCCAGCCTTGTTGCTTTAAAAACGTTAAGTCAGAGGTAACATTCTTACTACCGGGTAAAATAATTAAATCAGCGCCTTGCAACGACTGACCCATTTTTATGTATTGTAAATTAATATTGGGCTGTAAGCGCAGAGGATCAAAGTCGGTATGGTTGCTCATATGCGGTAACAAAGGTACAAAAACATTCACTTGCGCTTGTGTCACTTTATTATCAAGTGCTACGGCATCTTCGGCGTCTAACGCTAGATCATGCAAGTAAGGTAAAACACCTAATACGGGTTTCCCCGTTCGCTCTTCTAACCAGTCTAATCCAGACTCAAGCAACTTTATATCGCCGCGAAAACGGTTAATAATAAACCCTTTCACACGTTCTTGCTCTGACTCCGACAATAATGCCAACGTCCCCACTAGGTGGGCAAAGACACCGCCACGATCAATATCTGCAACTAAAATAACGGGGCAATCAACCGCTTCGGCATAGCCCATATTGGCTATATCGTTAGCTCGAAGATTAATTTCAGCGGGGCTACCGGCTCCTTCCACAAGCAATACATCATGATCAAGAGCTAACCTCTGATGAGACGTTAGCACAGCTTGCATCGCTACTTTTTTGTAGTCGTGATATTTACCTGCTTCCATATTAGAAAGCGCTTTACCGTGGACAATAACTTGCGCACCAGTGTCACTATTGGGCTTTAATAAAATAGGGTTAAAATCAATGCGTGCTTCAACTTTTGCAGCTATTGCCTGTAAAGCTTGTGCACGACCAATTTCACCACCGTCTTTAGTAACGGCACTATTTAATGCCATATTTTGCGGTTTAAATGGCGCGACATTAAAACCCGCGTTAACTAATACTCGGCAAAGCCCTGCAACTAAAGTACTTTTTCCTGCATCAGAAGTAGTACCTTGTACCATTAATGTTTTCAAAGTGGTGCCTTATGGCTAATATTTTCAACCGACTTTAATGTTAGGGGCAAGCCTGCCATAACAAACTCGACTTTATCGGCAACTTTAGCAATGGCTTGATGCAACCACCCTGCTTGGTCGACAAATTGGCGCGACAACTCACCCATTGGCACAATGCCGTGACCGACCTCATTGCTAACTAAAATAAGTTCAATCGCGAATGTTTGCGTGTTTTCTCGCGCAAAGTTTACATCTTGAAGACTATTTAATAACTTAAGAAACTGCTGTTTTTCTTGCTGCCAATACTCACTATTACAACTGTCTTGGCTTACATTATTGCTGCTATCAGTACTTGAATTCGACTGACATAAACTATTACTTAACCATAAAGTTAAGCAATCGACTAAAATGCAAACGCCTGATGAGTTACTTGATAAAGCTTCAGAAATAATCGACTCAATAGTGACACTCAATTGCAAAGGAGCTTCTATTAATCGCCAATGTGTTGGACGTTCTGCTTGGTGCTGCGCAATTCTTTGCGCCATTTCAGCATCTAACGCTTGTGCGGTCGCAATATAAGTAACCGGCAGCTTTGACAACATCGCATATTGCTCCGCTAATGAGCTTTTACCTGAACGTGCGCCGCCAAGAATTAACTGAATTTTATGCTTCACTATTTCAGTCATATGCTCGCCGATGTAAGGGCAAGTAATGATATATATATAACCACTTCTGAAAACTGTTGCGCTGCGCCTAAACAGTCACCGGTATAACCACCTAGCTGTTGCATAAACCAACGTTTTAAACACCAACGTGTCAGTAATAAAATAACCACTAACTTCCAAATAACACTAAAAGATAAGGTTATTAAAAGGATCAAAGTGCCCGTAGATAGCAACGTTAAATAACTATTATTTGATAATGCTTGCGCTAAAGGCTTTACTTTTGAGGTGGCATCTTCGCTGACATAGGGCATATCGGCAATTAAGCTTGTCGCCAGAACTCGACTTAAACAGTGCCCTAAAACTAGAATAGACAACACGCTCAGCCCATCATTTATCAAGTTAACATTAGACATATTTTGCTGAATTAATGCTAGTAACGTTTGGTACTTAATCATCAAAATAAAAAATAATGCTGCTGCGCCATAGGTGCCTAAGCGACTGTCTTTCATAATATTAAGTTTATTTTCGATACTCCAGCCGCCGCCAAAGCCATCCCAAACATCGGCCCATCCATCTTCATGAAAGGCACCGGTTAATAACACACTGCTTGCCATAGCAACTAACAATGCGATTTCAGTAGGCAGATACATAGCACTTAGATAAAAAGCTAATGCAGAAATGATTCCTATAAGCACGCCCACTAAAGCGAAATATCGGCTTGCTTCATTTAGCATTTTGGCGGTCACATCAACCGCCATGTTAACCGGAATTCGGGTAAAAAAGCTGATAGCTAAAAGACACAATTGCCATTGCTGGCAGAGTAACTCTCGCTTGGAAGCGCTTGATTGTATTTCGTTAGACTCAGATAACATCAGTAACCTCTGCATCGGCAAAGCTTGCCATATCATTATAAAAAGCAGCTGCGGCTTGTATTATCGGTAGCGCTAAAGCCGCGCCCGTACCTTCGCCTAAGCGTAATTCTAGGTTCAGCAGCGGTTTAACTTGAAGCCATTTCAGCATTTTTTTGTGGCCTTGCTCACCTGAGCAATGGGCAAATATCATATAACCTTTCACGTTAGCATTTAGCTCAATCGCTAACATTGCAGCAGCGGTACAAATAAAACCATCAACCACAATTAACATACGATTTTCTGCTGCGGCTAGCATCGCTGCGGTAATTTGTACCACTTCAAAACCACCTAAACAGCGTAAAATAGCTTGAGGGTTTGTGAGATTATCTCGATGAAGTGCTAAGGCTTGCTCAACCACTTGTTGCTTCTTTAAAACAACATCATCTGAAACGCCAGTACCACGACCAACGGCTTCGCTCGCAGGAATAGCCATCATTGCCGCCATTATCGCTGAAGCAATCGTGGTGTTGCCGATACCCATTTCACCAAAAGCAACAATGTTACAACCGGTATTTTTTAGCTCTGCAATATGTTTTTTGGCAAAAATAAAACCTTGCTCGACTTGGGTTTGAGTCATAGCTTCTTGCTGATTAATGGCTTGAGTAATATTACCTAATCGTTGATCTAAAACTGCTGTCGATGATGCAGGATGTAAAATACCAGCATCGACAATATTTAGCTGCCATCCAAGTTGCTGACTAAAAACATTAATGGCTGCGCCGCCACCAGCAAAGTTTGCCACCATTTGACTAGTCACTTCACTAGGTGCAATGGAAACACCTTCGCTAGCAACGCCATGATCGCCAGCAAAAATAGTTAAATGAGGAGAGTTAAGTTCGAGTTTATGTTGGTTATTTTTAGGAGATTTAAAAGATGAAGCAGTTAACTGAATCTTAGCCATTTGCTTGGCTAAAGATTCAAGATCACCCAATGCGCCTAGCGGCTTAGTTTTACCGTCAATTAGTGCTTGAATTTTTTCTGAGTGTTCGCAACTAACTGCTTTAATATTAAACATTTCAAAACCTAACAAAAATCAAACCCAAAAGAATTGGCTGACAAAAAATGATTAACGTAGATGAGTTTAGAGGCTTAAGGGAGTATATATTTCATCAATGATGACATAATCAACAAAGCAAAATAAAAATTCCAATGCTCGAGTAACCCGCTCGACGTGGTAATTAATGTCTATATTTCCCCTGGTATCCTGACTTACAGCATATATTTTTTTTAGCCAATGACTTTATGGCTAAGTGGTAATATATGCGCTGCTTACAGTTGCGGGCACAGTTGCGGATTTTCACCACATTCCCAGTTTTACCTTTGCAATAATGGGATGCTCCATTAAAGTAGTAAAATTGAATATGACATTATTTAATTAATGGCGCGATTATCGACAGCTAGGACAAAATAGCAAGGTTTATTTTTAACTCAGTGGTGCGTTAAAAGCTTAAATATTCAAGCTTTCACATTTAAATTCCGGTGAGATAGCGTTCTTACATCCTATGT
>TARA_R110000765_G_scaffold136630_4_pt1 | contig 19639 bp, 25 predicted proteins | sample TARA_R110000765 | Tara Oceans TARA_R110000765 (sample SAMEA4398168) | marine metagenome | biome: Polar Biome; feature: [MES] marine water layer (ENVO:01000295) within the mesopelagic zone...; material: water (ENVO:00002006), including particulate matter (ENVO:01000060) such... | reverse complement strand
ATACCCTCGCCCCAGCCGATCACCATCAGCTCCAGGCGGTCGCCTTGGGTATCCACTGCCGCCGTTAGCAACAACGCCTCCGCCGGCACTGTGCCGAGACGGTAATCTTCTGCACGCGCTTTCAGCTCGCTGGCCTTGGTCATCTCCTGCGCGGAGTCCCACACCTCGGCCAAACGAGTGTTGTAAAACACCTGCATCGGCTCAAGGTCGCCCTTATCAGCGGCGGTTGATGCCTTGTCGTATTGCTTGGCAAGATCAGTCCAGCCCAGCCAACCGGGGGGCATGTACAGCGCAGATAGCGTAAAGCTGACCGTCTCGCCGTCGCCTTCCGCGTGCCCGCGCCACTCACCAGCAGCAAGCATCTGGCCCTTGTGGTGCTCTTCAATGAATGCACCCAATCCGCTGCAATCAGGGTTGCTGCACATATAGCCAGCCCAGCTGTAATCCTTAGCCCATTTCAGGTTCTGCCACAGCAACACCTGGTGCTCGCCGCAGTAGGGGCACGGCACGTAGAAGTGCCGCTGATCGCCCTGCATAAACAGATCATCGATCCGCGACACACCCTTGATGGTGGGCGAGCTTGAAAAGTAGAACTTGGCGTTGCGGCCAAAGGTAGTGCCGCGCGTTTCGGCCAGCTCAATCGGGTCGCCTTCGTTATCAACATCAACGTCCCAGCGGTCTACCTCATCACCATAAACATAACGCGCTGATACCTCAGCCAGGTTGGCGGCTGAGCCTGCGGTGGTGGCGTACAGCGTGCCGCCTTCAAACTCTTTAGTGTCCAGCGTATTGCGTGAATCCCGAGAGCGTGACTGCGCCACGCGGTCACGCAACACCGGCGTCACCTTAATGGTTTTGTCTATCCGCCCACTGACCCGCTTGGCCAGCCCGAGGCTGGGCAGCAGGGTGAGAATATTGGCCGGCGCCTGATGAATGATGCTGCCAATCCAGTTCAGCGCGATTTGCGTTTTCATCATCTGCGAGGCGACCTTGGTCACCACGCGCTTTGCCGGATGCCCTGGTGACAGGCAACGCATTGGCTCCCGCGCATAAGGCGTGCGATCCGTCCGGTAGGGGCCGGGTTCAGCGGCGCCGGTGTCACGCGGAATACGCATGTACTCATCAGCCCACTCATCGGTCCACAGTTCAGGATCAGGCTGCAAGCCCCGCACATATTCCGAGCGGTACTGCTCGGCACCGTCCGCGTATTCAATCGTCATAGCATCAGTTCGGTGGGTGCAGCACCTGTTCCAGATCCGCCGCGCTCATGCGGCTAGCATCTTCCAACACGCGCCGCAGGTGAGTGGTCAGCATCCGTTCGAGTTCCCAGGGATCAGTAATGGACGCAAGGTCCGGGGCAATCTGCTTTGGCAGGCCCAGCAACAAATCGCGCAGCGAGCGCCCAGCGAGGAAAGCGGCTTGCTCTACCGCCGCACGCTCAACCAGATCACCTGATGCTTTAAGGGCTTCGCTTTGTGCGAGCTGCGCCAGGTAGTGTTCGCGCTGAGCGCGGGATGATTGGTAATCGAACTTTCCAGAGGGCGTACCCGCGGGCGGCGCCGTATCTGCGGGAGCATCTGGTACAACGTGCACGCCAACGCCCTTCTCTACTCGGTCCCGCTGGTGGCGATCCGCAACGGCAGACTTACTTGGGTCAGCACTGGAGTCCAGAAGCGCTTTAGTCTCAGCGACCAGCACGCGGCCCTTGTCATCGAGCACCAGTCGGCCTTGGCCACTGAGCTTGGAAACGTAAGGCTTTGACCAACCCATTAACGCCGCGAACTCCGACTTGCTTGCTGTCTCCATAACGCCACCTGTTAACCGTTAACCACGCCCGGTTAACCAGTTCACCCAGTTAACTAAGTCTCACACCCTCCCGCTAGCGAGAAAACGCGAGCCGAATTACCCTTGACCGTTCAACTTCCCAGGGGCCCCCGGGCCTTATTTTGGAGCACCAAATCAGTGCGCACGGCCACCTACCTCCCAAACTGCTCGATGGCCCGCCCGATGGCGTCTTCAACCAGCGCATCGTTCTCAACCACCCGCCGCACAACGCGAAAGAAGTCGAACCGAGCCGCGTAGTCAGGCTGACGCACGAACAACAGCACCACACTCATATTCTTGCCCCGTCGCTCAGCGATACCGATGGGCCGCTTGCCACGCTTGATCACAAAGAACGCTTGCGCGTGCCCCTTCTTCAGGGATCGCTTGCTGTGGGTTGCAGCGATGGTTGAGCCCGAGGCGTTATCAGCACCCAGGCCAGACAGGATCTGCTGCATGTGACCGCGCGACATGTTGCCGTAAGCATCCATGCGAGCCCCCGGCCCCGGAGCCAGGAACACACCCGAGGGCAGAATTCCTTTCTCTCGCAGCCGATACTCAGACCGTTTAACGCGCCGCTCACCGCCGTACACCTGCGGGCTGAACCACGCCTCGGGCGCCTGCCCACCGCTAGCCCCGTCCTTTTCGTCCTTCACCCAGACCGCCGCTTCGGGCACCGAGGGCTTGGCACGCAACAGCCGGAATGCGTTGAGAGTAAAACGGGTTGGCCGGTCAAACACTGAGCCGGCCTCCGCCTGCAGCATCTTGATAGCCTCGCCGCCAACCTCATTGACTACCCGCGCCAAAGCCGGATCAGCCTGCTTGCCCATTCGAGCCAGGTCCTTCAGAGCATCATCCAGGTCAGTAACGCTTATACTGCCGTTCATCAATCGCTAGAGTTGGGCGGCCGCTGCGGCGGCACCTCACACAACCCTGCCCGCTTAGCTGCCCAGCGCTCAAACAAGCTGCTGGCTACATCCCCGCCTAGCATTGCCGAGAAGATGCAGAAGGCTGCAGCTAGATACGGATGCACTGCCAGGGCATACGCTGCCATGAACACCGCGATACCCACCAAGCCGCCAGCACCAAAGCGCATGCTGATACGCGCCGCCAGCTGCTTCCAGGTTAGATCCAGCAGCGTGGAGGCTCTCAGCATCTCACCGCTTAGCCCTGATGCCAGGGCGAGCAGTATTGCCATCCACAGCGGGATCTCGGCAATTGCTTTGCCGAGGGCCGGCACAGGGTTGTTTGGATCAGACATGCAAGCCTCCAGCGGTTGAATAAAAAACCCCAGCCACTTGAGCTGAGGAAGGAGCCCATCAGGGCTGCCGTGATAGGTGACGTCGTATCCTTGGCAGGGTGACCGCCCGCCAGACGCCAGAAACAAAAAACCCGGCGCGGTGGCCGGGTTAGCTGCACCCCCTCGGGACGCACGAATACAAAGATGACACCTTTTTACCCCTTGATTGACATGGCATCAAGCGGGACTTAATGCCATCAGTGAATAACCTATAAACCCATAGCAAATACCCTACTAACGCGCAGCAAATAACCCATCACGTAAACGGCTTACGGGTTTATTGTCCCGCTGCCCCGCTGATTAAAACCCTAGTGGGCCTGCGTAACCTACTGATATTTATATTATTGACTGACTGTCTAACTATTAATAATAAATTGTGCGCGTAAGGGTGCGCGTGCGCGTGAGTGCGGCTGTGTGCGTGGGTGTGTATGTGGGGGTAAAGCGGGATTTAGTGGGACGGCGGGACGAAGCCTTGCAGGCTGCGGCCTTACGCTGACCCGCTGGGTAAAAACCCGGCAGGACAGCAGTAAGACAGCTGGACAGATCAGCGCGCATTAAGCCGCCAACCTCTGTGAGAGGGCGTCACGTATATGCTCATGCGCCAGATCCAGCGCCCGGTAGTAGCTACGCGGGCAGCCATAGCCAAGCCGCTCAGCATGCCGGAATGCGCTCTCGCCTGGGTGCAACAGGTAGTGCTCGTACACCAATCGCTGTAAGTCATAGCGCAGCATATTAACCACCAGATCGGTCACCGGGAAGCGCGGATCACCCTGATAGCCTCCCTTTCTCGTTGACGGTATCACCACACCCTTAGAGTCAATCGCTGCCGCCAGGCTGCACTTCACGCCCTGCGGCCCTACCGGCTCTCCTCGGATAGAACGCCTATGCTCTTCCGCCCAGTGCTCTAACAGCTCATCAATGGCTTTGATCAAAATGGTTCCCCCTTGAGCCTCTTTGCCTCTTCAGCAGCAACGTCAGCCGCAGCACCGGCCAACTTCCAGCTTTCAGGCTTGACGTACCCCCAAGGCCGCATACCGCTGCGCCCAGCGGCTGACAGGCGCTTACGCTTCCACCCGAGCCGATGCATGATGTGGCCAACCCGCATTTGCTCGGGCTTGCCCCAATGGCCAAGGTCCAGCTTGAGCGCACTGGCAAAGAGCTGATCACCCGTCACTATCTCTGTGCGTTCGGGCTGCTCCAGCCAATCACGGATCGGGTGCTCCCATGCATCCACCATATAGCGAGCGTCTTGCTGCTCGGCAAAGTCTCCCGTCTCATGCCGCTCAACCCACCACCGCTCGCCTGCCTTGTATCGAGACACAGCCTCTGCCCACAGCTGCTCGCGCATCTCTTTAAGCGCTGGTATATCGATACACGTACACAGCACAGGCCAATAGCGTCGGTTGCCGGTAGTGTCTTTGAGGTATTCATCCTGGTTGGTGGTGCCAGCGAACACACACTGGCGTGGCACGTCCACCGTTCTGCGGCCATAGCTCTCGCGGTAGGTATCGATGTAGGCCGAGAAAAACTGCTTAGCCTTGGTGCTCTCTGCTTTATTGAAGCTGTCCAACTCGCCCAGCTCAATGATCCACTTGCCCCGGATCGCCTGATAAGCATCCTTGTCACCCAAACTGAATGGCGAATCCATAAACCACGCAGCACCCAACACCGACAGCGCCGTAGACTTACCCTCGCCCTGCCCACCCTCAAGGATCAAAACGCTATCCGCCTTGCAGCCGGGATTCATCACCCGCGCCACAGCACTGATCAGCCAGCGCGCGGCAACCTTCTGCGAGTAAACGGTATGCTCTACACCCATCGTCGCCGACAGCCAGAAATCAAGCCGGCCCTTCTGATCCCACTCAAGCCCATCAAGGTATTCACGCACCGGATGCCAAGCGTTATTGGCAGCAACCACCGCCACGGCCTCAACTACCGCAGCAGCCCGCACGCGCAAATTGAATTGCTCAGCCAGCCACATGACCACACGCGCATCATCCAAGTCGCTCCACTCACCAGGTGCACCACCGTATGGCGGCGTTCGGCGCTTGAGTATCTTGCTGCTGAACTCATTAAACGAAATCACACCCTGCCAGCGCTCATCATTGCCGAGGATCAACTGCACGTTGTACGCATGCGGATGGAGGGCGCCACTTTCAGCGCGCTGCAGCTTGTCTTTCCAGCCGCCAGCAGCAGGCGGGCGAACCACCGCCATCACCTGCCGGTGCACCTCTTCAAGGCCAGCCGCCAAGTGTAGATCGTTAAAGTCGGTCTCTTTATCGCCCCGCTCGCCCAACCAGCGCGGTACCACCAACTGGCCACCGTGAATCTTAGCTGCCTTATCGGCCTTCTCAACCCCCGGATTCCATGGGTCACCATTGGGCCGCTTGGTTTTCCAGTCATCGTCTGCGCAAAACAGGAGCTGCCGGCCAGGGAATAGTTCACGCATAGACTTGGCAACCGGCAGCAGGTTGCCAGCATCAAAGCAGATAGCCGTAGCCAACCCGGTGGCCGTGTGCAGGCTTGCGCCCGTAGCGTAGCCCTCTGCAATCAAGATGGTTTCGCCCGGCTCAGGATGCGGGCCAATCAAGTGATAGGCACCCTCTTTAGCCACACCGTAAGGCCAGTAGGTTTTGTCTCGCCCGAGCTTTTCATGCACCGCGGGGTATATCACCTGCAGGCCAACAATCTTGCCCTTTGCGTTACGCATCGGCACCAGGCAAGCACCCGACCGTGGCGCATAGCGTACACCATAACCCACAATGTTTTTGCGCTGCAGGTAGGCGCTTTGGCCTTTAGTGGGCATGCGCTCAAACATACCGGCAGCACGCTTGGCCGCACGCGATGCGTCACGCTCCTGCGCCTCGGCTTTCTTGGCCTTTGCCTGCTCCATGCGCGCCTTCATCAGCTGGCGGTCTTCATCGCTCAGCTTCACGCCCTTGGGCTTGATCTTCTGCGTTTCGCCAATGCGCCAACTGCCGTATGAACCAAAGATAATGGTCTCACCGCTATCAGTGCGCTCGTCGTAAGCGATATACCAACCTGTTTTCTCCCCGGCCTTGTCGTCCTCCGTCTTCACCCTGGTCAGCTTGCCGAACACCAGGGGCGTGTTTACATGCAGCCCGTAATCCTCAAACTGCGCGATGACATCGTCCAGCACCTTATCCATTACGGCCACCCCGCGTCTGATAATGAGCAGCGCAAGGCGTACAGAGCTTGCACCCCGGCACAGCTGCGCGCCGCGCCTCGGGTATGTTGTCACCGCAATTATCGCAATACATCAAAGATGGCCCATCGGGCGCGGGAAGCCGAGCGGCCGCAAGGTGTGCCTCCAACCATTCATCGTGATAATCGTTGGCGCGGTCTGCGTCATTCGCCATTGCCTGAGCCCTCCGCGTCACGCTCCAGCACCCGCTCAAGCATCATTAACGCCGCCTGCCCCTGCCGGATCTGCAGCTTGCAGGCGGCCAGTTCGCGCTGATCTATCCGGCCATCATTGGCCAGGCCTTCTGAAATCACGTTCATCAGCTCAGATTGCTTGGCCAGCGTCTTACTAGTCGCGTTAATCACAGAACCGACGGTTTGCCGCTCCAGGCTTTCACCGTGTAGCAGCTCGCGCAGATCCAGCCAGCAGGCATCACCATAGGCCTCGCACATCGAATCCATGATGCGCGGATCCCGCGTGGCGGTTGTCACCTCTTCAATATCGTCAGGGTTGGCAGCGTGCGTGGGCTGAGTAGGGCTCAGCTTGTGCTGCAGGGTGGTAGCGTTGCGCCCGTAGATGGCGGCTATCGCTTTGGCACCGCCGATGTAATCCCGGCTGGCGTGATAAAGGGCCAGTGCAAGTGGTAGCACCTCGCGCTTGGCCCTTTCAGTACAGCTCATAGCTGCTCGGCTCATGGCATTAACCTCAAAAGTCTGCCGGTGCCACAGAGCCGCTGTTTTGATACAGTCAGTTCCGTGAGCACTCCTCGTGGTCACAAGTAGGGGCGCTCTTAGCGGAAAGCCCCTGCGTCAGGATCAGCGCGCGTACCTGTGCGTCAATCCAAAAACGGCCAGCCCCTCTGTGGTGGAGAAGCTGGCAAGCCTTGGCATCCGTGCCAAGACGAGCGCACGCCAGGTGGTTTTCCTCGTGGTGCCACCTGGTGCGTTTGCAGTGAGCCAAGACTGTGGTGGTCACTCACTGCGCCCAACGGCCGGCAAATCTGTGGTGGAGATGCCGACAAGCCCTGCGCAAACAGGACGGACTACAAGGCTCAGCCGTCTGGCTGGGTCTTTGTTTTCTTCATGCAGCTTGGTCGTGCTGGTACTCATCAGCCGGAGGGAAAACATCATCAAGCGTGCAACTCGCTCCCAGCTCATTCAGAGCAGAGACAATAGCTCTCGACTCAGCCAAGCCAGGGATCCTGGAATGGTTTTCATAATTACCCAGGCGGCTCTGTTTCCAGCCCAGCTTGCGCACAAGCTCCGACTGTTTGATCTCGTGGCTTTTTCGTATTTCAGCTATCAGGTTCATGGTCAGTCCTCGCTTTGCCCGCATATTAATCACGATACGCAATGTAGCGCAACCTCAAAAACCCCGAAAAGTGAAAATTGGCTTTCACGATGCGTGATATAAAAACACTATGAACACACTTGGTCAGCGCATCGCGCACTTCCGTAAGAAAAAGAATCTCAGCCAGGGCCAACTCTCAGAGCTGTGCGGCTGGGGCGCACAATCACGTATTGGGAATTACGAAAAGGACAACCGGGAGCCCAACCTAGCTGACTTGAGGAAGATTGCCGAACAACTCAGCGTTTCTTTGGCCGAGCTGCTCGATATAGGCGTTACGGCAATTAATGAGCCCTCTGCGGGTTACGACGTATTAACAGCCAAGGAAGGAAATGTGCCAGTGGTAGGCAAAGCAGAGTTAGGAGCGGATGGCTTTTTCGAGGCAATGGACTACCCGCCAGGGCACGGGGATGGGGTGCTACTTATCAATAGCGACGATCCCAATGCCTACGGCCTACGGGTTGCTGGCGACAGCATGCATCCCCGCATAAAGAATGGAGAGTTTGTGCTGATCGAACCGAACAAACCTTACTGCACTGGCGATGAGGTTATGGTGCGCACTTCTAGCGGCAGAAGCATGATCAAGGAGTTCATCTATCATCGCGACGGCATGTACCGCTTTGATAGCGTGAACCAAGATCACGCACCAATCCACCTGCACGAAAGCGACGTAGAGAAAATTCACCTGGTAGGCGGCATCCTAAAATCATCTCGATTTTTCGATACGTGATTATTTAATCACTCTTTGTGTTGACAATATAATTTCATTACGTGATATTTGCCTCATCTCCACCACAGATGAGGCAATGTCATGTCACAACCTGCAACCGTCCACGTCTTACCAACGTGCGACATCCTCCGAATATTTGAACTACGCGACGCGCTCCGCTCCACCGGCGGCAAACTGGTGCTGCAGAAGCCAAAAGCCATACCCGCTCGCATACCCTTCGACCCGAACGATGGCGGGAGGGCTGCGTGATGAATCACCTAACCTTCTTTGTGCCAGAGCACAGCATCATACTGCTGGGCGCCCAACTGGCGCTCAACGGAACATTCCATCACAAATGCTGCGCACCTGACGCGGGCATCATCCCGGTTACTGTCGAGTTTGAGCAGGGAGACAACGAGGTGCACGTCACCGTGCGCGCTGGCGACAGCACCAACTGCATCACCCTTGAACGCCACATCGGATCCAGGCCAAAGCTGGTGCGCTTTATTGAAGACGCCGTAAACGAGCGGCTTGATAATGCCCGCCTTGCACCGGCCCAGCTGATCCCGCTGCAAGCGGAGCATCACTGCCTGAACCGACAACAGCAGCTCCAAGTGGCAGAGCTAGCCGAGAAAGGCGGCTTTGCAGACTTTCATATTGATGCAGCCCGCATTCAGGTGGCTGTGAACCCTTGCCCTGCAGGCGGGTTACCTCACGCCATTATTGCTTGCGGCCAGGTGATCATATCTCTGCAGGCCGAACCCAACCAAAGGGCCTGCACCCGCCGCCTGATTGAATCCATCAACAACCTTGCCAGCGCAATGCTGACGCAAGCGGCAGCGTAGGGGGGTGAGCCATGATCCGCGACCTACAGAAAGCCGCCCGTCAGCTGGGCACTACCCGTCCCAAGCTCATTGCAGCGATGAAGGAAGCAGGGCTGCTGAATGATCAGAACCTGCCCGCCAACCCTATGCGCGACAAGTTCTACCTGCAGGTAAAGCGCGGGAGCTGGTACCACGAAACGATGGGCATGCAGCACAGCGAGTCTACCCGCGTAACGCAAGCCGGCATCAACTGGCTAGCAGACAAGCTGGGGCTGGAGCGCCCGCAGATACCGGAGGACAACCGAGGTGTGGCCTAGACAGTACGCGGCCCAAATTCAGGCACTGCCAACCAAGGAAGAGCGCCAAGCGGCGTTGGCCGAGGTGCCGGAAGACTACCGCGAACTGGTTAAAACCCATGTGAAAAACGCCTGGTACCACCCACGCGCCAACAAGAAGAGCTAGTGACCATGAGTGACCAAGAAAACCAGCGCCCCATGCGCTTTCGCCTATCGCCCGCCGCCGACACCCTCGAGCGCCTTTTCCGGGTGTTTGGTGATGAGCTGCTGCCAGTAGAAGAAGTGCGCACGCGGTACTTTCGCACCATCAACGAGACCACCTTTCGTGGCCAGCTTGGCACCGAACGCATCCCCCTGCCCGTCATGACGCTAGACAACAGCCAGAAGGCCGGGCGTTTCATCCACATTCGCCACCTTGCCGCGTACATCGAAGAGCGCGCATGGGAGGCAGACCAGCAACAGGCCAGCCGGGATGAACCGGCAGACCATACCCCCTGACTGCCACCACCAGTCAGCACACCACGAGGAAGCAACCATGACCCAGCAAGAGATTGTTTTGGCGGTATCCATTGGCATCTGCCTGCTGTCTTACCTGTTCGGCATGCTCACTGGCCGCAAAGTAGCCAGCAAGGCCATGCAAGAAGTAATCGAGCATCTGCGCAACCAGGTGCTAAATCAGCGCCGCCTGACCTACGAGCAAGAGCAGCGTTGCGAAAACCTGCAGGCCGAAGTCAGCAGCCTGCGCCTGCACCGCACCACCCAACGAGCCAGCACCAAGCACGAGCGCTACACACTACTGCGCGCCGGGCATGAGCTGCGGCTGGCCAGCGAGACCTTTGCCGGCCTGCAGTCCAGCGAGCATGCCGCCACGGCGCAAACGCTCAGCACCGAGCTGCTGCAGATGGCCAACGCCGCTGGCGATCCAGACTGGGCCGAGAAAGATCAGGACCAGGGCGACGTAATGGAGGCTGCAGCATGAACGCCTATGTAATGCAGGCGCTCAGCGCCCAGCGCCGCGCACACTTGGCTAATGTTGCGCTCATTGAAGCCACCATCCCCGATCTGGAGCCAAACGCCGCCGCCCGCGCACACCGGACGCGAGCGAATCTGCAACGCCAGATCGGACAAATCGACGCGCAGATGCTGCGCAACAACCAGAGGGCGGCCTGATGACTCACAACACCACGCAAGCCGGTGCCAGCCGCGAATCGAGTCACCCGACAACAAAGAGCCACTGCCCCGCAGGGGCAGGCCTTATCAACCAGGGTGAAGCCACAAAAACCGCGCATACCCCATCACAAGCGTGCGCCACGCCCGCCATTGATCGAGCTATCGCAACAACAAGCAAAGCGCTGCACGCGCAGCTTGCCGAGGGGTATAAGCAACATTTACCACTCATCCTCGTTCACCGGAAACTCAAGCAATGGCAAACCCTTTTGCCGACGCACAACATTTTCAGCATCAATTTTCACCTCCTCGACAGATGGCTTCATGAGCTCAACTCGTCGGTGCAAGTCATGAATCTCAGTCTCTGTATTGCCATCAAAAAACTTAAGCCAATTGTGTATCCAGTATCTCAACCGTACAGAGATTCTCAGCCGCTCTGCATCCGTATCTGCTTTCTGAGCTTCATTGAGTCGCATAAGCAAATCATTCAACACCGACCTGCGCAGACCGTTGTTAATTTGATAGTCAGCAAAGGCTACTTCTTCATCGAAGGTCCCCACCACTTCGTAAACTTCAGAACATATCGCCGACAAACGCTCGGATTGCGCCAACTCCAACCTAAGGTGATCATTTGCTTTCTCACGACGATCCATACTCCGCTGGTAAATCGGAACAATCACGGCAACAGCTATAGCGACAATTGTTCCAATGGCCTGCACCCACGCAGGTCCATTGTCACCCAACAAAGTAATACCGGGCGTCCAATTACGCACAGTACCAACCATATAAATAAAGTCGAAGCCGAACAAAAAAGCTGCAAACGCACAAGTGAATGTTACCCACCTAGGCAGCTCTTCTACTTCGCTCTTCAACCAATCCATGGTTTTCATCCTAAAGGCCTCTTAAAAGCAAAAATACATAAGCGCCTGAATATAACAGCAAAAACTTGCGAAGCAGGAAAAGCAGCATGATCAGACGCGAATACAAACACTTCGGCTTCTGTTGCGGCCTCGGTTCTGGCGCGGCCGGCTTCAATGACAGTGTACTACGCCTGCACAACATGGAAGGCAGCTGGCGTTGCTTGGGCGGTATCGACGTGGATCCCGCAGGCCTGGCCGACTTTGAAAAGGCCACCGGCGTAAAAGGCACCCTGCAGGATCTATTTACCCGCGATCAGTACGCCCGCTTTCACGGTAGCGAGCCGCCACCAGGCTGGCAGGAAGCAACAATTGAAGACGTGCGCCGCGCGGCCAACAATGAAACACCCGATGCCGTGTTCATCAGCAGTCCCTGCAAGGGAGCCAGCGGCCTACTGTCGCAAAGCCTGAGCCTGACGCCCAAGTACCAGGCGTTGAACGAACTGACGCTACGCTGCGTATGGCTGATGCTGGAGGCCTGGAAGGAGGACCCGGTAAAACTCATCGTGTTTGAGAACGTGCCGCGTCTGGCCAGCCGTGGCAGGCACCTACTGGAACAGATCAAACAGCTGTTCAGCTTTTACGGTTACGCCGTAGCAGAGACAGTGCATGACTGCGGCAAGATCGCGGGCTTAGCACAGAGCCGTAAGCGCTTCCTGCTGGTGGCACGCCACGTGGAGAGTGTGCCGGCATTCCTTTATCAGCCACAAACGCACCGCCTCAAAGGTGTAGGCGAGATTCTTAGCCGCATGCCCCTGGCCGGTGATGTTGAGCTGGCCGGGCCGATGCATCGCGTACCGAATCTGCAATGGAAAACGTGGGTGCGCCTTGCCCTGGTCGAAGCCGGCGGCGACTGGCGAAGCCTCAACCGCTTTGCCATCGAAGATGGGCAGCTGCGCGACTATGCGATTGTGCCGGAATACCAGAGCGGTTATCTGGGCGTGAACAGCTGGGACGATCACACTGGCACCATTGCCGGTCGCAGCGGCCCTACCAACGGTGCTTTCTCTGTCGCAGACCCCCGCTTTGAGCAGTCAGCCAAGTGGAAAGACGGCCAGCAATACGGCGTTGTGCCCTATGCAGAGCACGTAGGCGCCATAACTAGTCAGAAGTCACCAGGGCAAGGCAAGTTCAGCGTGGCGGATCCACGGCCTAACTGGAATCGCCAGCGAAGCAATTATCAGGTGGTGCCGTTCGACCAACACGCCGGCGTAATCATCGCCGGCGGCAAGGGCGTACAGGGTGGCTGGCAGTCCGTCGCAGATCCTCGGTACAACAACTGGCGCCCCGGAGCGAGTAGCCAAAAGCTGCGCGTGAATGACTGGGCCAGCACGGCCGGCACCGTAACCGGCAGCCAACAGGTGGCAAGCGGTGCCGGCTCAATCGCGGATCCGCGCATCCTCGATCGGAGCAAAGGTGATGCCTACCTGACTGGCGGACATTACGGCGTTGTTGCCTGGGAGAAACACACCGGCGCGGTATCTGCCCGCGCAAAACACGACAACGGTCGCTGGTCGGTAGCAGACGTACGCATGCCGGCAGCAAACGATCACATGACCTGCGTGATCCGCAGCCTAGACGGAACATGGCAACGCCCGTTCACAACGCTGGAGTGTGCCGCTATACAGAGCATGTTTGATCCAGAGGATATATGGCAGCCATGCAAGCACACAGGGGCGCTGGAATTAGTTGGTGAGCAGTTCATTCTGCATGGCAACAACGACGGCGCATGGCGGGAAAGGATCGGTAACGCGGTACCGAGAAAGGCAGGCAAAGCAATCGCTGACGTGATGCTAACCACGCTGATGCTCTCAGATATGGGCGAGACCTTCACGCTAAACAGCATGCCGGTATGGGTACGGCCAATGGCAATGGCCATGAGCCTGAGTCGTCAGGAGGTGCGAGCATGAAACCAACCAATTTTTACCACACAACTGGGCACGTGGACGCTATCACGCTAGAGCATGCCGCGCGCCGCTTCACCGTAGCACCGGCCAGGCAGTCGATCCATGCCGGGCCACTGGATCTGCCACACCTATGCGATATCTGCGGCAAACGCCGCAACCAAGGCAGCCACCAGCGCTGCTCACGCGTGCGCCAACAGAACAGCCGGAGGGGCGCTCAGTGAAACGCAATCACAGCATCGAAAAGCGCCGCCAGAAAATGATGGGCATTCTGCTCCGCTCCGTCGGCATCGTGCATCACAGCGCTCTCAGCTTGGGTGAAATACGCGTGGTCGACACCAAGCAGGAGCGCGTGACTCGCTTAGACGAATACCAGGCAACCGCGATCGCACACCGCGCCCTCCCGTGGGCTGTGCTGTTCTGCGTTATGACTGATAACGGCCAAATGCATCAAAGCATCGCTAACGCAGACCGCCCTATCAATCAGGCAGACATGGTGGCCACACTGGAAGAGCAGCACCAACAGTTACTCGCCCACGTGAAAACCATCATCGCCCTGGAAGGCAACGGCGTGCGGGTGCATTCATTTGGCTGGATGGCCATGCCAGTACAGCACGACATTGAAGAACAGAAAGCAGAGCGGGTGTTTGCCGCCGCGCTCAGAACCATGAGGAAGGCAGCATGAATACCCTGTTTTTACTGATGGCACAGTATGACGGCCAAGCCGTAATCCCGCTGACCAAGGTATGCGCCGATTACTTCAGCCACTTAAACGTAGAGAAGCTGCAGCGAAAGGTGATGGCCGCAGAAATAGACCTACCGATTGTGAGAATGGAAGGCAGCCAGAAAGCAGCACGTGGTGTGCATGTGCAGGATCTAGCGAAGTACCTGGACGACCAGCGCGCCAAGGCTTTAATTGAGAATGACAAGCTGCAAGGCAGATTCCGACACGCAGGCTAGGCGAACAGACAGCACAAATAGATATGCGGGGTCGAATCCCCGTTGATACTCAGCTAGAATGCGCGCTCAAAGGGGTTGAATAATGACTATTTTTACGATCGGTTATGAAGGCATGAATATCGATAATTTCTTGACGATGCTTCAACGTCAAGGAGTGAGCACCGTCGTGGATATTCGTCAACTTCCGCTATCTCGGAAACCAGGATTTTCTAAAAAAGCTCTTCAGTCTGCATTGTCTAACTCCGGGCTGGCCTATGTTCACCTGGCAGCATTAGGGTGTCCAAAACCAGTGCGAGATAAGTATCGCGCAGACAAAAGCTGGAAGAACTATACAGAGGGTTTTTTAAACCATCTTGAAACCCAGCAAGATGCCATTGAAGAGCTTGCGGCGTTAGCAAATACAGAAAAATGTGCACTCCTCTGCTTCGAAGCAGATCACAATTTCTGCCATAGATCGATGGTGGCGCATGCCGTGCGCGACTGCTCAGGTACAGAAGTTAGACATATTACTAAAATCGGCGTTAAAAGAGAGAACCTTGGTGATCATCAGCTGGTTCCTGCTTAGGCGGGTAAATCAAGCTGATGACTAACCATTGGTCTTGAAATCGATGCTGGTTACCAACAAGAAACATCAGGTTTTTACCTAATAACTCACCTTCAAGTTTTCTCCGGAAAGGCCCCTCCCAACCTAGACCGTGGCTTCTTCTACAATTCCAATAAAGCGCTCCAGCTTCCCAATCGACCAGCTTACGCCTGTACTCGACTTCACCTTCTTCTGTGTCACAGACAAATTTATAATAAAAATCAAAAGGAATTTTTTTGAGCTCTTTGATCTGCTTCCGCGCTTCAGACTCCGCGAACAGGTCGCCTTGCATCTGCTCGCGCACGAGTTTTTCACGCTCTTCATCAGTCCAGTCCTGATGTCTAGCGTTAGATATTTCTAGCCCTGAAATGCGTTTAGGACGCAGCAGCGCCAACGACACTCCGTCTGCTAATCGGGCTGCATCTAAATCTTGGAAGTTACGGAAGGTCGGTATTTTGTCTAGCCAAACCCAACGATCAGCCCACCCGCCTTTAGTGGTAACCGACTCAGAACAATCGATGGTATCAACGTATAGCTTATGGCTCTCTGGTCGATGGTCTCTATTGGCTTTTTCGACACGCACTTCTATCCATTGCCACTTTTTGAATTGACGGCCTTCTTCGATCATCCTGAAAGGAACAGGATAGAGCCTTATCATTGAGCCATTTTCTGTTAGACCAGCAACACAGGAGGTCTCAACGTACTGGGCACTAGGGGAAGGATACGTTTTAGCTAGTATGAGTATGCGCTCACGGCGAGTAACGGCCATCAAATACTTCCCGACCGAAGAAAACAAGCGATACAAAGCAAAGAAGCCCAAGTATAAGGGCTGGTTTTACTGGCAAGCTGAAGATTAAAGTATCCCACTTTCATAGCAACCTCACTCATCCCTGAAGTATCACGATCCTACACCCAATACTAGTTTCAAGCCATGCGACCACTATCGGGCTTTTTGTTGTTACGTACCCTCGCGCCCAGCTTGACGGGCGCCGCGAGAATCGTCTCAAGCCACGGCCAGCCCACGTACCTATCACCACGCCCGCGCAAATGGGTGTAGCGCCGTAGCGAGTTCCAGTCCCTATGGCCTGAAACGCTGGACACACGCGGAATATCCCAGTCCATTTCAAACAGCCGGCTCACCCCATCATGGCGCAAGTCGTGAAAGTGTAAGTCACTCAACTTCAAAAAATGACAAGCCCGCGTAAACGAAGCAGAAATTGAACTAGAGTTAAACGGGAAAATCTCAGGGCACTCACGCGGCATGCTCTGCACAATCGCCCAAGCCTCATCAGGCAAATGGCACCACACATTGTTACCGATCTTTTGGCCAGGGTTTTTCATATCGCGCACCAACACGCGCTGCCCGTCGTCATCCAAGTCAGCCCAAAGAATGCGCGTAATCTCCTCCTGCCGGCGCGTAGAGAACACCGCAAACGCAATGATCTTTTGCATAGGTATAGATGAAGGGCGCCGCAAATGCATCTCACCGAAGTGGTCCATCAACCGATCCAGCTCATCCAACGTGGGCCGCCGGTCCCGCTCCTTACTGCGTGAAGCCATGCCCATCTTGCGCAGCACCTTGCGCGCATCAGTCATCGCATGCGGGTCTACGTCATAACCCCATGCAGGGCGCGCCACAGACATCACCGCACCCAAGTGTGACAGATCATTACCAATGGTCTGCGGCTGCACCTCGCCACCTTCAGCGCCGCGACGCCAGTGCGCGTACTCAACCAACCGCTGGCTGGTCAGGTCAACATCAGCTAGGTCACCCAGCCAACTAGCGGCTACCGCTTTCAACGTGGCGCGCTTGGTTTTACCCAGCGGCTGCACCCGCTCAAATTCATCTAGGTATCGGGTAATCATCTCGCGCACGGACGCGCCAGTGCGCAGTGCGCGATCGAGCGCACCAGGCTGAGCTAACTCATTTTCACGACGCTTTAGCCAGGCATTGGCAGTCGCCTTGCGGTCAAAGGTTTGGCTTTCCTGATAAACTATCACCCCGCCGCGCCGCACCCGCACCTGCGCCGTGTAGCTGGTCGAACCACTCTTTTTCTTTCGCGCCGTGATCGTTCCCATAGCAGTGCTACAATTCCTAAAGTCAGTGCTACATTGTAGCACTGACCGTGAAAAAACAGGCTGAAACGGCAGAAAATAAGCACTAAACAGGCAGTTAAAATGCAGTCGAAAAATACCCACATCCCAGCAACCACGCGCCCTGAGCCCAATCGCCGCTTCTCCGTTGCGCCGATGATGGACTGGACTGACCGCCACTACCGCTATTTCGCCCGCCTGATTACCCGTCACGCCTTGCTATATACCGAGATGGTGACGACAGGCGCGGTGATTCATGGCGATCGCACGCGCTTCCTCGGCTTTAATCCTGAGGAGCACCCCCTTGCACTGCAGTTGGGTGGCAGCAATGCCGCCGAGCTAGCTCAATGTGCGGCTTTGGCCGAGCAGGCTGGTTTTGCCGAGGTCAATCTGAATGTCGGCTGCCCAAGTGACCGGGTTCAGAACAATATGATAGGTGCCTGTCTGATGGGCCATCCACAAGTGGTAGCCGATGGCGTTAAAGCCATGCGCGATGCTTGTGCGATTCCAGTAACAGTCAAACACCGCATTGGGATTAACGGTCGCGATAGCTATGCAGAGCTGTGCGATTTTGTTGGCCAGGTACACGAAGCCGGCTGCACTACTTTTGCTGTGCATGCGCGTATTGCCATCCTTGAGGGGCTATCGCCAAAGGAAAACCGCGACATACCCCCGCTAAAATATGACGTAGTTCACCAATTGAAAAAGGATTTCCCACAGCTGGAAATCCTGCTTAACGGCGGCCTAACCGATCTAAATGTTATGCAGCAACACCTGCAGGAGCTGGATGGCGTGATGGTCGGTCGCGAGGCCTACCACAACCCCTACATGATGGCCGAAGTGGATCGGCGCTTTTACGGCGATGATACGCCTCCCCTCTCGCGCCTGGAGGTGATGGCGCAGATGCGTCCTTACATAGCCCGGCATATCGTGCAAGGCGGCGTGATGAATCACGTTACCCGACACATCCTCGGTCTGTTTCAAGGGCTGCCGGGCGCTCGGCATTTCCGCCGCCAGTTGAGCAGTGCTATTCATCAAACAGACCAGCCATTGGCACTCTATGATCAGCTGTTGGAAGATATGACACAGCGTCTGCAACCGCGCGATTGCGAGCCTCAACCCGCTTGAGGTAAGGTCTAGGCAACCTGTTGAAGCATACGGAATGCCATGAGTTCAAAACTGGAAAGTCTTAAGCAACATACCTTAATTGTCGCCGATACCGGCGACATCGACGCCATCCGCACCCTGCAGCCGGTCGATGCGACCACCAACCCATCGCTGTTATTGAAAGCGGCCGAGCAAGAAAGCTACAGCCCTTTGCTCAACCGCGTGATAACCGAGGCCGCGCGCAGCGCTGACCCCGTAGTCGAAGCCTGCGACCGCTTTGCTGTGGCGGTAGGTAGCGACATCATTAAGCTGATCCCGGGCCGCATTTCTACCGAAGTGGACGCACGCCTTTCGTTTGACCGCCCCGCCACCCTGAAAAAAGCATTCGAGCTGGTTGAGCGCTATGAAAGTGTCGGCGTTACCCGCGAGAGGGTGCTGATCAAAATCGCCTCCACCTGGGAGGGTATTCAAGCGGCTGCAGAGCTGGAGCGCGCAGGCATTCAATGTAACCTCACGTTGCTGTTTTCTTTTGCTCAGGCCAAAGCTTGCGCAGATGCGGGTGTATTTCTGATTTCGCCTTTTGTCGGTCGCATTTACGATTGGTATAAAAAACAGGAAGGCCGTGATTTCAGCGGATTGGATGATCCAGGCGTGCAATCGGTAGCGCGGATTTACCGCTACTACAAACAGCATCTGTATAACACAGTCGTGATGGGTGCGAGCTTTCGCAACCTAGGCCAGATCGAGGCACTTACCGGCTGCGACCGCCTGACAATCAGCCCCGCGCTGCTGCAAAGCCTGAAGGAAGAAGATGGCGCACTAGCCCCTTCCCCACTACTACACGCAGGACAAATTGACGACCGAGACGTACTAAACGAAGAGCGCTTCCGCTGGCAGCACAATGAAGACGCCATGGCCACAGAGAAGCTCGCAGAAGGTATACGCGCCTTTGCGGCCGATCAGGTCAAATTGGAAAAATTGATTGCTGCGCGAATCAAATCAGGCGTCTGATTCCAAAGCACTGACGAGGTCACGGAAGGCCTCGCGGTTGCTGTCATTGAGTTGCATCAAAATATGATGCGCCTCCAGCACCTTCCTCTTAACCTTCTCTTCAGACAACATCTGCCCTGGCAGGTCCTTCAGTTCGGCACAGGTGGGCGTGGTTTCCGAGACGATGTTGAACACTTGGTCAAAACCCATGCTTTGCAGCAATCGGTTCATGTCGTCATGGTTGGAAACCAGCGTAGGCAGAAAGCCCACCTTCTGCTTGGACAGAATCGAGAGCTTAGCCAGCAGACCAAGGGAGGTGCTGTCTATCCCTTCGGTTTCAGTCAAATCGATAACGATCGACTCAAAGCTCAGCACGCTGAAGATTTTTTCGATATAGGCATCCAGTGCCGCACAG
>TARA_R110000765_G_scaffold317419_2_pt1 | contig 19649 bp, 16 predicted proteins | sample TARA_R110000765 | Tara Oceans TARA_R110000765 (sample SAMEA4398168) | marine metagenome | biome: Polar Biome; feature: [MES] marine water layer (ENVO:01000295) within the mesopelagic zone...; material: water (ENVO:00002006), including particulate matter (ENVO:01000060) such... | reverse complement strand
GGCCATGAAACCATGACTGAGCAAGATGACATGCAGGGCATGGATCATAGCAAGATGGACCATAGCGCCATGGGCCATGAAACCATGACTGAGCAAGATGATATGCAAGGTATGGATCACAGTGCTATGGCTAAGCAAAGTAATACTGCGCCGCTAAATGCACGTGATCCTCATGCCTATGCTAATGGACTAACCTTAGATAGCGGTGCTTTTGCCTTACCCGGACCTAGACAACTCAAAATGGCTGATGAACATGCTTTTTGGACTGTGCTGTTTGACCGCTTTGAATATGCAGATGGCTTATCTAGTGGCGTAGAAAATGCCACCCAATACGATATGCAAGGCTGGTATGGCAGTAGCTATGACCGATTAGTGATAACAAGTGAAGGTGAAATTGTTGATAACAAACTTGAAGGCAGCGAAAACCAGATCTTATGGGGCCACGCCATTAGTACCTTTTGGGATACGCAAGTTGGTGTCAGATTTGATACTTCTGAAGGACCGTCGCGTCAATGGTTAACCTTTGGGCTGCAAGGACTTGCGCCCTATTGGTTTGAAGTCAGTGCCAGTTTATCAGTGGGAGCTGAAGGACGCAGTGTTATTGATGCGGAAGCTGAATACGAGTTGTTGATTACTCAACGTTTAGTCCTACAGCCGCGAGTTGTGGTGAGTGCTTATGGTAAAGATGATCCTGAAAACGGTGTAGGTAAAGGTTTGTCTTCTCTCACCGCAGGACTACGTTTACGTTACGAATTTAGCCGCCATTTTGCCCCCTATGTGGGCGTAGAGTGGACAGGACAATATGGTAATACCGCAGATTTTAGTCAACTAGATGGCCGTACAACCAGACAAACTCAATGGGTTGCTGGCATACGTTTTTGGTTTCAATAAAACAACTTAAGTGCCAGTCAATGTAAGCTGGCGCTTTATTAATTTTTTAACATGAAGATAAATAAGGCAGCACTATGAAAACAAATAAAGTTATTTCTACTCTCATCATTTTATTATCGGCCTATAGCATTAATGCCGCGGCTCATGATCCCAAAGAGCACGCCAAGGAAAAACAACAAGAAGCACCCAATTGTGAAGCCATGCAAGATATGAAACAGGGCAAAATAGACAAAAATGATCCCGTTGTTATGGCCATGATGAAAAAGTGCCACAAAATGAAGGGAGACAAAAAAACCGATGAAAAACCTATGGATAACATGCAGGATCACGACATGAAAAAACAAAATCACCATGAGAATAACGATGAACATACTGATGATGATCAGCATTAATAACGGTGAGTTTTAAGGAATTATAGCCATGAAAATTATCTATGCATTGCTGATATTTGTTACTCTGGGTTTGGTTGGCGTGGCCGGTTTTATCTATTCCGGTGTGTATCCTATTGGTGCTGACGTGCCGCACCATAAAGTTGAGTTCTGGATATTAGAAACCTTGCGCAACAAAGCGATTGATCGTGCATCGTCTGACATCACTGTTCCTTCATTGGAATCTGCCGAACTGCTACTAGCAGGTGGGCCAGATTACAATGACATGTGTGCAGGATGCCACTTAAAACCTGGGAAAGAGCAAAGTGATATGAGCATGGGTTTATATCCTACTCCACCAAATTTATCGGCTAAAGGTCATACAGAAGAACATGGCGATGCTGAGCAACTCGCAAGTAGACAATTCTGGGTCATTAAACATGGTATCAAAGCGTCTGGAATGCCTGCTTGGGGCCCCACCCATGATGATCAACGTATTTGGGCTATGGTCGCTTTTTTACAAAAGTTACCTGAATTGACACCTGAAGAGTATCAAATATTGACAGCTCGTGAAGTTGACTAAGATGATATTGAACGTTAAAGAGTAAAAGTTAGAATATATTTTCGATATGTTTATTGGAGGGAGACTAAGAAAGTTAAAAAACTCCCTCTTACTACATCTTTTTATTTAGATTTAATTGCTAATAACATTGAGTAAGTTTCGCACAACAAGTAGAATGATAACGATTCTCATTCTACTTTAATTGTTTGATCAATTACTATGTGGAGCTATATTTTACTTTTGAGGCAATATTCTAGATGACCTTTATACCATTTTTTTTACCTTCCTTTATATCATTTCAAGGTACGATAAAGCTGAAAACTTCATTGAATGGTGTTTTGCTCATGGTGAGCATATTTTTTTCTGCCTCAATATTGGCTCAACAATCTGGCAGCATCGACGTTGTTAAAGAAAGTCGCCAAATATTGCAAATGGCTGAGTATATAGGGGTTGATTACTCCGAAGCAGTAACAAATGGTGAGATAGCAAACGAAGATGAATTTGCCGAGATGCAGCAATTCGCCAGCTTGATATTACAAAAAAGTTCAACACTGCAAGCGGCAAATAAAGCTGATTTTGATTTGCGCCAAACCTCAGTTGTGGCCAATGCTAATACCTTACTACAGTCTATTTTAGCAAAATCTACGATTGGAACAATTCAGGGTTTAACCCAACAGATACGCCAACAAATATTGGCCCTGTCACCGGCGTTGTTATTACCAACCCAATTATTAGCGCAGTCTCAAGTGCAAACTTTATTCGCAGATAATTGTGCTGCTTGCCACGGTTCGACAGGTGAGGGGAATGGTCCATTAGCCAAATCATTCAGTCCGAGCCCTACCAATTTTACTGAAAAAGAACGGGCATTAAATCGTTCACTACTGGGTTTATATGATGCCATTAGTGCGGGTTTAGACGATACCGCAATGCGTGCTTTTACTGAATTGAATGATCAGCAACGTTGGTCTTTAGCATTTTACGCCGGTAGCTTGGCATTCTCTCAATCCACAGAGCAGCACACACGAACAGATAAAAAAACTGCAACTAAAATTGCTTTGCAAAGCTGGATCAACAATAACCCCGTGCAACTTGCCAATGACCATGATGCGTTAACCTTGGACCAAGTAGCACAATGGCGCGCCAACCCAGCGGGGTTTTTTAGTCAAGCCGATTCACCCATAGCTACCACAAAAAGCAATTTAATCGCGGCGGTAGCTGCCTATCGTGATGGCAATTTATCGCAGGCACAAACCTTAGCCGTCAGTGCCTATCTAGACGGTTTTGAATTGATCGAAAATAACTTAGATGCAAGAGACAGTGTTTTACGGAAATCGGTAGAAAGTCAATTATTGAATTTTCGTAATGTACTTGATAAAGCATCAAATGACACACAGGTAGGTAAAGAATTACAACTTATTCTGCAACAGTTAGAACTTGTAGAGAACACTCTAACCGGTGAGGTGTTGTCAAACAATGCCATGTTTTTTGCGTCATTGATTATATTGCTACGCGAAGGACTGGAAGCCCTGTTGGTCGTTTTGGCACTAATAACTGTACTTATCAAAACTCAACGTCGAGATGCCATTCGTTATGTGCATCTGGGTTGGATATCCGCACTGGTAGCGGGTGGATTTACTTGGTGGGCCGCAGAGAACATTATTGATATCAGTGGTTCATCTCGCGAGTTGATGGAAGGTGGAGCCGCTTTACTAGCAGCGGGTATATTATTTTACGTCGGTTACTGGATGCACAGTAAAACCAAAGCAACTCAATGGCAACAATATATTCAATATAACGTCGAGCGGCATTTAGGTACTGGGACCTTATGGGGCTTGACCGGACTGGCATTTATTTCTGTGTATCGAGAAGTGTTTGAAACGATTTTATTTTATCAATCGTTGCTGACCCAAGCAGTGGGAGATGGCAGCCAGTCGAGTTACGTCTGGTACGGGTTAGTGGCAGCAGTTGCCATAATTATGCTCATTACTTGGGGCATGCTTAAATACTCGCTGAAATTGCCTATTGGGCGCTTCTTTGCGATTAGTTCATACTTTATGCTGGTTTTAGCTTTTGTATTAGCTGGGAAAGGGGTGTCAGCCTTGCAGGAAGCCGCGGTGATAGCTATTGCGCCTTTCCCCTTCGATATCACAGTAAGTTGGCTGGGCATATCAGCAACTTGGCAAGGTGTGTTAACTCAAGGACTGATTATGCTTTTTGTTGTTATCATGCTTGCACGCAGGGAGAAAAACACTAGCACTACTAATTAGTATTTAACTAAATACACAATTAAGATGATTCCTAGGCAAATTTGATGTTGAAAATAGGTAACAACCGACCGCGTTGATTATGTGAAATGCAGTTATTTTCGTAAAATTACTGTAGTTAACTCTACAAGAGTATTTAATATTGACTCCTCTTGAGAAAATTATGTATAGGTAAGAAACATGTTTGGAACAGAGATAATTAATTTACTGAGTTTAAAGAACAGCACAAACTGGAATTACGGTCCGAGTAAACAGTTCCAACTAGGTACAGAACATAAGATATTTTGGACAAAATAAACTATGCATAAACATGAGCACAACCATAACAGTGCATCAAACCGTATTGGTTGGGCATTTTTCTTAAATGTCGTCTTCACTATCATTGAGTTTATTGGTGGCTGGTTAACAAACAGTACTGCCATTATGGCTGATGCGGTACATGATTTGGGTGATAGCTTGTCCATTGGCACCGCGTGGGGATTGAATAAGCTCAGCGATAAAAATGCAAACAATACATTCTCGTATGGCTTTAAGCGATTCTCGCTTTTAGGGGCATTGATTAACGGATTTGTACTAATGACTGGCTCAATATGGATTTTGTTTGAGGCCATTCCGCGACTTGCCGCGCCAGAGATGCCGCAAGTTGAGGGAATGTTACTACTTTCTATATTTGGTATTGCTGTAAACGGTTTTGCTGCTTATAAGCTCAGTGGTGGCAGTTCCTTAAACGAACGTGTTTTAAACTGGCATCTTTTGGAGGACGTATTAGGTTGGGTGGCCGTGCTTATCGTGTCCATAGTATTATTGTTCAAGCCTTGGGCAATTTTAGATCCCATTCTCTCAATTGGCTTCACTCTATTCATTTTATTTAATGTCATCAGGAATTTAAAAGAAACCTTACTGTTATTTTTGCAAGCTACACCTGACGTCAAACAAATGGAAGCGGTTCGCAAAGTATTAATGTCCAATGATGACGTGGCAGATATTCATCATTTCCATATCTGGTCCTTAGACGGCGAACATAGTGTCATGACCGCACATGTAGTGTTGCGACTTGATATATCCGTACCTCAATTAAAAACCTTAAAAGATGAAATCCGGCAAGGGCTTGAAGAATTCGATTTTGTGCATACAACCATCGAAATCGAATTTGTAAACGAGGATTGCCGGGATGAACGAAGTGTTCTTTGAAACACTTTGTATCTTGTTGTCGATTGGACTCTGTTCAATAAGCTGTTAGCATTAAGCTCGTTGAGGATTAAACAAAGAAAATGATAAGTTTAAAAGCGACTAATTATCTGTTGATTATGCTGATTATATTTCAGTCATTTTCTGCTGTCGCTAATTCTTTGGATTATCATTCAATCGACACACAGCATCTTAGTGAAGTTCATGAACACCAATTACATGACAATACTAATTCCAAAACAGAGCGTACCCTACAAAACGCAGATTTATCTGCTAGTAATGATACATCTCACAATCCCGCTGATTGCCACCATTGTGGTCATTGTAATGGCTCTCATTTGAGTTTTCTGTCTACAAGCCATTTAAAATCAACACTTTCAATCAATAGTTCACTTAATAGTAACTACCTGTACGCAAACAAGTCCACCCAAGTCTCATCTCTTTTTCGCCCCCCTAAAGCTCAATCCTAATTTAAATTAATGTAGATCGTCGTAGCTGTTGCTGCGTTGATTATTATTTATTGGTCTTAAATATTAGGAAAGCAAACATATGTTGCAAATATGGCCTGCGTTTATTGCAAACGCCGTAAAAAGAGACATGTACAAAAATCTTCGTGTCTTATTTGGTTTATTATTTTTTCTAGGCTCTTCAGCCGTTAACGCTGCTACTTCGGAGAAGTTACTCACCCTTTCTGAGGCAATTCGATTTTCTCTGGCGGAAAATCCCTCTCTTAAGTCTTATCCTCTTCGTGATGCGGCCATACAAGGGCAGCTGCAAACCGCTAATTTAAAACCGGCTTATGAATTAGGCGTTGATGGAGAAAATTTTGCAGGGACAGGGGATTTTACCGGTGTCAGTGGTATCGAACTCACCGTGTCACTTTCCTCAACGATTGAAATGGGGGGTAAACGTGAAGCTCGCACAGGCATGTATTCTCAAAGTCGCTTACATTTGGAAGCGCAGCGGCAAGTTGAATCACTCGAGTTACTCGGTGAAGTCACGCGACGCTATATTGATGTTCTCGCTGCTCAACAGCGAGTTGTTTTAGCAAGTGAAGCTGCTGAGCTTGCCAAAATGACATTGCGAATAGTTAAAAAACGCGCTAAAGCGGGCTCAACTCCCGACGCAGAAGTAAAACGGGCGCAAGCCGCATTCTCTCAATCACAGCTAACACTTTCATCTGAGCAGCATCAGTTGAATTATTTGAAAATTGCATTAGCGGCGCTGTGGGGCGAAAGAACCCTTTCTTTTGCAGCCGTTTCTGGTGATTTATTCAACTTTGGTCAAGACGTCGATTTCGAGTCTCTCTACGCCAAAATCAAAAAAAATCCTGCTATTGAAGTGTTTGCAGCACAAGAGAGACTTAAAGACGCCGAAGTCCGGCTGGCGAAGACCGAATCAAGCAGTGATATAAATTGGTCAGTCGGAGTTAGGCGGTTTCAGGATACCAGTGACACCGCCATTACTGCCGGTTTTAGCATGCCACTGTTTTCTTCCAAACGAAACTCAGGCGCTGTTACTACTGCCCTGGCATCTCGAAATGAAGTTTTTGTACAAAGAGACGTTGCCTTACTGAAAATGCACACGCAATTATTTCGTGCTTTTAGTAATCGGCAACAGGCAATCGTTAGCGCTCAAAAATTGCAAAGTGAGATTGTCCCAGCTCTCGAAGATGCACTAAACGAAACTCAAGAAGCCTATGAGCGAGGGCGGTACAGCTATCTTGATTACGTCAGTGCCAGACAAGAGTTACTCAGAGCACGCCAAACACTGATTGAATCAGCTGCTGCGGCATTGACCTATGGCGCTGATATTGAACAGCTGACCGCCGAGCCATTATCAGCCTCTCAATATCCCGCTCCAACAATTTCCTATTCGAATTTTAAGGACTAGCAGTATGAACTCATTGTATTTAGTTAAAACGTTTATCGTCAGGGCCATTTTTTGTTCTGCTGTATTTGTAGTATCACCTGGTTTTGCTCAAACTGGACCGGATACCCATGTTAACGAAGAGGAACACGGTCAAAAAGAAGAGCATGAAGAAGGTCATATTAAACTGACACCGGAGCAAATCACATTTGCCGGGATAGGTCTTGCTGAAGTTAGTAGCGCGAGTATTCGAGAAACATTACCGCTTTATGGCCAAATAGTCGCTAATACAGAGCACATTCAGGCTGTCGGCGCGCGCTTTGAAGGCGTTATTACGCAGGTTACTAAACAAATTGGCGATCCCGTTTTAGTAGGTGACGTGTTGGCGAAAGTTGAAAGTAACGACAGCTTGAAGGTTTACACAATCAAATCATCGATTGCCGGAGTGTTAACCCAGCGCAATGCTAATGTGGGAGAACAAACCAGCGGTAGAACACTATTTGAAGTTGCTGATTTCTCCACTGTGTGGGGGGATTTATCGGTTTTCCCAAATGAAATAAGAAAGCTTCGAATTGGACAATTAGCACGTATTAAATGCAGTGCTGCTGATGTAAGCGCAGAAGGTAAAGTTATTTACATCACCCCGTTTGGTAATAGTACTAACCAAACCACCAAGGCACGTGTGCTGCTTGATAACTCTCAACACCTTTTAGTGCCGGGACATTTCATAACAGCAGAATTAACCCTCTCAGAAACCCAGGTGCCTGTTGCTATCAACAGTGAAGCGATACAGATAGTTGAAGAACGTAATGTGGTGTTTGTTAAAGGTGAGGAAGGATTTGAGCCTCGCGAGGTAACGTTAGGCCGCACCGACGGTGAGTTTATTGAAGTGTTAACAGGTTTAAAAACTGGTGAAACCTACGTGACACATAATAGCTTTATCCTCAAATCTGAACTCGGCAAAGAGGATGCAGAGCATGGTCATTAGTACCGTAAACACACAGTTCACAGACTCTCACTCATCCTTACCACGACCACGAATTTACGTGCTATTGCGAGCGCGTAAAAGGATATTTTTATGATTGATAAATTAATACAGTTTTCCATAACCCGGCGCTGGCTGGTTATGTTTCTTGTCGCAATTATTGCGGCGCTGGGTGTCTGGAACTATCAAAAATTACCCATTGATGCAGTACCAGATATTACTAACGTACAAGTTCAGATCAACACAGAGGCACCAGGCTATTCCCCACTAGAAGTAGAGCAACGGATCACCTACTTGGTGGAACTTGCCATTACCGGTTTGCCCTATGTTGAAGACACACGTTCCTTGTCACGTTATGCCTTATCACAAGTCACAGTAGTCTTTGAGAAAGGTACGGATATTTATTTTGCCCGTAATATTATTAACGAGCGCCTGCAACAGGCCAAAAGCGAAATGCCAGAAGGTATTGAGCCCGTAATGGGGCCTGTCGCCACCGGTCTAGGCGAAATATTCCACTATGCGGTGCATGCCCAGGAAGGGGCGAAGCAAGAAAACGGAGAGCCCTATGATGCTACGGCATTGCGTACCCTTCAAGATTGGGTGATCCGTCCGCAGTTGCGCTTAGTACCGGGAGTCACAGAAATAAACACTATCGGTGGATTTGAAAAGCAATTTCACATTACCCCGGATCCTGCACGGTTGTTGGCGTTCGAGTTAAGCTTTGATGATCTGGTCAAAGCCATGCAGAAAAACAATGCAAACGTCGGTGCAGGGTATATTGAAAAAAATGGCGAACAGTATTTGATCCGGGCACCTGGACAAGTGATTGATATAGCGGATATTGAAAAGATCATTGTTGCCCATCGAGATGGCGTACCAGTAACGGTTGCTCAGGTCGCGGACGTTGGGTTTGGCAAACAATTACGTACCGGTGCTGCAACATTAAATGGCGAAGAAACGGTGCTTGGCACAGCCGTTATGTTACTCGGTGGCAACAGTCGTACTGTGTCTGAAGCAGTAGCGGCCAAACTCGTTGAAGTTAATAAAACCTTACCCAAAGGGGTTGTTGCCGAGCCAGTATATAATCGTACTGTTCTGGTGGATAAAACGATATCTACCGTGCAGACCAATTTGCTCGAAGGGGCTGTTTTGGTGGTGTTTGTTTTGTTGGTGATGCTGGGTAATGTTCGTGCGGCACTTTTGACCGCATTAGTCATCCCCTTGTCGATGCTGATGTTAATGACGGGCATGGTTGAAAGTAAAGTAAGTGCGAATCTGATGAGTTTGGGGGCCCTAGATTTTGGTTTAATTGTCGATGGTGCGGTGATCATTGTAGAAAACTGCATACTACGGCTGGCCGGACGGCAACATCATCTGGGTCGAATACTCAAGCTCGAAGAGCGTTTTCAAACCGTATTTTCAGCCACCAAAGAAGTATTCACACCCAGCCTGATCAGTGTCCTGGTTGTAATTTTAGTTAACTTACCCATCCTTGCCCTTACCGGTGTTGAAGGGAAAATGTTCACTCCAATGGCGTTAACCGTGATCATGGCATTAGTATCTGCGTTGATCTTATCGCTCACCTTTGTCCCTGCTGCGGTAGCGCTATTATTAACAGGTCATATCCAGGAAAAAGATAATATCATTGTGCGTGGTGCCAAGCGCTTTTATGAACCTGTATTGGAGTGGGCGTTGAAACTTCGTCTGCCGGTACTAGGCGCAGCAATTGCGTTCGTGCTGTTTTCAGGTTGGCTGGCGACGCGCATGGGGACGGAGTTTATTCCAAATTTGGATGAAGGAGATGTAGCTATCCAGGCATTGCGTATTCCAGGTACCAGTCTAAGCCAGTCTCTAGACATGCAATTTCAGCTCGAACGAGCCGTTTTACAAGTACCAGAAGTCAAAACATACTTTTCCCGTGTGGGCACCGCCGAAGTAGCTAGTGACCCAATGGGACCTAATATTTCAGACGGTTATGTCATGTTGAAAGATCGTAAAGACTGGCCCGATCCTGAAAAAAGTAAATTGCAATTGTTAGAGGAAATACAACAAAAAATGTCTTTGGCACCGGGTAATGCTTTTGAAATCAGTCAGCCTATTCAACTTCGTTTTAATGAACTTATTTCAGGAGTGCGTTCTGACCTAGGCATTAAGGTGTATGGTGATGATTTGCAGCAATTACTCAAATCTGGAGGCGAAATTGCGACCGTGCTCAGCACCATTGAAGGTGCAGAAGGGGTCAAGGTCGAACAAGTGTCCGGCCTACCCATTTTATCAGTCGAGACCAATCGTTCGGCATTATTTCGTTATGGTCTGAACGTTGCTGATGTGCAAGATGTGCTGGCCGCAGCAACAGGTGGTGAAGACGCCGGACTGGTATTTGAAGGTGACCGTCGTTTTGCGATAGTGGTCAGACTCTCTGAAGCGTTACGCAGTGATTTAAACGCGTTAGAGCGTTTACCCATCCCTTTGCCTAATGGAGATTATGTACCACTTGGGGAAGTAGCAAAGCTCAAACTCGCGCCTGGCCCAAACCAAATTTCTCGTGAAAACGGTAAGCGTCGCTTGGTGGTCAGTGCCAATGTGCGAGGTCGTGACTTGGGTGGTTTTGTTACTGAAGTGCAGCAAAATATTGAGCAGAAAATAAGCTTACCGCCAGGGTACTGGTTAAGTTATGGCGGTACTTTCGAGCAGCTACAATCTGCCACCGAGCGATTAACCCTCCTTGTACCTGTCACTCTGGTGATGATTTTCGCCCTGTTAATGATGACCTTCGGTTCAGCCAAAGATGCAGCACTGGTATTTAGCGGCGTACCCTTGGCACTGACTGGCGGTGTGATTGCCTTGTGGTTGCGGGATATCCCGCTTTCTATTACGGCTGGCGTGGGCTTTATCACCCTATGTGGGGTGTCGGTGCTAACCGGTGTCATGATGGTTTCTGCGTTTCGTGATGGCTTAAGAGATGGCAAAGATATTGGCTTTTCAATCCGAGAGGGCGCTATGTTAAGGCTAAGGCCTATTTTAATGGTTGCACTGGTCGCAGCTCTAGGCTTTTTACCCATGGCACTCAATACCAGCACCGGTGCTGAAGTGCAACGACCATTAGCCACCGTTGTTATTGGCGGCATAATATCCTCAACGCTATTAACCTTGTTGGTATTACCTGGGCTTTATCGCATGGCATACCGTAAACCTAGGGTTGTCGTTGAAAATGATGATCCGTTAACAACTTAATTTTCACGGATAGGGTTGCAGCAGGGAGCTTTTGATCCCTGTTGCAGCGTTCCGAGATAACAGAATAAGCAATGAATTTATTGGAGAAAATAAAATGAATCAAAGTAAAATAAATAATTCAAAAAGAATCCTAAAACAAATCAAAGCCTTTATTCACCACGTTCGCTCGGCAGCCGTGGTAGAAGCGTTGAGCGATGCAGGGTACAAAAATATTACACTAATCGATGTGAAAGGTACGTTGAGAGCGTTAAATGAATCCGAGCAAAACTACTCTACCGAAGCCGGAGTGATAATATCCGAAGTGAGAATTTCTTTAGTCTGTGAAGATAATCAAGTTGATGAAATTACGACTATTATTCGCAAAGCAGGAAGAATAGGACCAAATATTTCCGGGTGGGTTTATGTCAGCCCTATCGACCAAGCGTTACCAATTGATGGAGGTAATATTTAACAAATTCTAAATCGCCGGCTCAGTGTTTGACTGGATTTTTGCTCCAAGACGAGAAAACATAAAGAGCCCACTATTGTATTGAATCGCTGACTTTGGTCATTACCTAATGAAATTCACTTAATACTCAATATTGCGGCTCTTTAAACTTGCCGTAGGGACGATTCATAAAATAATCATGATTTAAGGATTCAGCCTATTTCCACTAATATTGCTTTTGAATTTGTTTTAAAAAGCAAACTCCATCAGGTCAACTTCGTGTAAAGATGGACTTGTACCAGCATCGATTTTAGCCTTAATGTTCAAAGTAGTAAATATGATAGATAGAATATACAAATAGATATATCGGATGAGTTAACAAAAAATCTGAATCTCAAAATAAAGTGCCACGTACGACGTTTCAGTGTTTTATGTAACTATTTTTTTAGTATGTATCTGCTTAAACTCCCGTAGAAACGGCATAATGGGTCATATTTTTTTTTCAGAGCTAATAATCTATTACTATGTTCACCAAAGTACATTGTGAGTTCATTTTGGTCTAAATATTCATAGTTTTGATAGGCCCGATCATTGTAGTATGAGGATAGAGTGTTGTGACTCTTATCGACCCAGTTTTTTATCGAAAACTGCATGTTTGAACCTTCACAAACTCCAGTGACACTGCATATAAAACTTGATTTTCGATGAATAAAAGCCGACTTATCATTAGAGCTATCTTGCACTGCGCCACCTAAAGGGTCGAACATTATCCCACCGCAATAATCGGGACAGTCAGTCATACAATCAATAACGTCTTCAATAAAATCAGGAGACAATCCGCCTGAAATAAAACCATTTCGCCAATAAACCGAAAGTCCACTTTCGTAAAGATTAGATTGCATTTGAAGATAAGTCTTCTCACTCATCTCACTATTTGCGTTATTTCCCCAATTTGCAACCCGCGCAAAAAAAGATTCACATTCTGCTCTCGGAGCACTGCTAAATCCCATTATCGATATTTTCGCTTGATCCTGTTTTGATCTTGAAATATAAGCATATAAAAACTCGTCTCTGGAGCTACTAAGAACCTGATTACTGTAATTTTTTAACACATTTTTAGTTTCGGATATTGGCCATTCAATTATACCTCCGAAAACTGTATGCGAAATTTTATATAAGACCAATTCTATTTCGGTAATAACACCAAATTGACATCCACCACCACCACGAAGTGCCCATAAAAGGTCAGGTTTATTATGTTTATCAATTACCAGTTTTTTACCATTAGTGTCTATCATTTTGACCCTAATTAAACTGTCACATGTTAGTCCATATTTTCGAGACAAAAATCCTAGACCTCCGCCTAAAGTTGCACCAATAACACCAACGTCATGACAAGTTCCTAGTGGCACAGCCAACCCAAGTCGTGCGGTAAAAGCGTCCAGTTCCATGTTTTTAACACCCGCGCCTACTAAAACCGTTCTATGATCAGAGGAGATATCAATAGACTTGAATGCGGACATATCTATAACAATCCCATTTTCTACTATACAACTCCCCGTGTTTGAGTGACCCCCTCCTTTAACAGATATTGGTAGGTTATGAATATTCGCGAATTGAATAACCAGACATATATCATTTTCACAGTGAGCCTCAACGATTACAAAGGGAGTATTGTCAATTGACTGGTTAAATACTTTTTTTCTAACTTGAAATTGACTATCAGTGGCAAACCATATTTTTCCTTTTACATTTTGGGTAATCGTTTTAAATTGAGTTTTTAATAAGTTGAAATTCAAGTTAGATATCCACTACGTAAAGACTAATATTTTGGAAAGGGTTCATGCTTGCTTGATATCCTCGTATATGTTCCAGCATTTGGATTCAAACTCATCACTCGGTAAACAAAGGAGTAATCTGGATATATAGCTTGCTACTATTTGGGGAGATAAGAACTGGTTTTCCTCGTAAGCCTTTTTCATTACCATTGCTATAGGTAAATCTTCTGGATCGGTCATCCGAATACGTTTTTGCATTGGTGTGTCAACATTGCCTGGTGCGACAAGGCCAAAAACCGCTTTTTCAGGCGAGATCTCTGTTTTAAGGCAAGCATAAGCCATATGAAGAGCCATTTTGCTTACGCAATAACTGGCAGCGCCGTAAACCGCTTGCAAAGTGGTATCGCTAGTTAGAAAAAGTACTCTGGAATGTGACAATTGATTAAGTAATTTGAGAGTCAGAAAAACAGGTGCATCGACATTAGTTTGTTGGCATGTTTTCCATTCAATATAGTTGGTATTTTCTAGTGGCCCTAGAGGGGTAACAATCGCCGCGCAATGAACAAGAAATTCAATTTTTTTAACGCTTGTAATTAAATCACATAGATCATTTCTGCCGTTTTCCGTTGCTATATCGGCTTCTACAATATTAAGTCTTTCTGAAAAACGGAGTAACAAATCCACTAAATTGGACCTATCTCGACATACTGCAACAACCGATATTTCATCTGATGTCTCTAACAATAAGTTGGTTAAAGCCAAACCTATCCCAGAACTTGCCCCAGTAATTAATGCAACACGTCTCATATCTGGCAATTCACTAAGTAATAAAATATGGTTAATAAGACTTTATCACTCAATAATTAAATCTTAGCTATAATTACTGTTTTGTAATCAAGTTGTAATGCAATTGTCATGTTTTTAATAGGACATAATCTGAACAATATTTAAGTAAAACTTACCCCCTAATTACATTAAGTGATTATTTCCCTCTTTGTCTTGTCGCGATATTTTTGGTAATAGTTGATTTAATCTCACTAATTATTGGCCAAGTAAGTAGATTTACATATTTACAGCAATTCATTTGGAAAAATGGAAAATAGACATGCTGTGGAGGGAATAAATATGAGGTTAAATGTATTGAAAATAAGCATTTAATAGCAGAGTAAATGGAGTTTTTTTTAACGATATTATCGATTTCCAAAAATCACATAAGTATTCGATAAATCGCGTCGAGACAACCAAATTAGTTTTATTCGAGTCAAATTTAGTGAATTGAACGTTCTCGTTTCACACTAAATTCTCGCAGTTTGCATCAGCCATTCTTTTTTGAGTCAATTACAGGGTTAATATTGATAATTCCTTACCAACTCAGAATATTTAATTTCTTCACTATCGACTAATTATGGGAAGTGTAATTGGTGTTTTTATCACATAGCGCACCGCAAACATTACAAAAATGTAATCTAACTTGTATTAGAAATATGATCTAGATCAACTAAACGGTATTTAAACGGCGCACACTGAACGCCTTGAATTGCAAGGGCCTTTAACTAGTACGCGCGTTATTGGTTTCATCGCTAATTGTAATTTCAAGCTTGTTCTTCATTTGAACAAAAAATTGATTTCAGGTGCAACCTTGCCGATGTTGATAAGCTAAATAATTTTCTCAATATTAGTGGCTTGACCTGTGTCTTACACATAGGTCTAAGATACGTAAAACGAACAGAAATAGGGGGCGTTGATGCAAGTAAGTAAAGTGGCAAAAGGACTGAACGTATCAACGGATACGATAAGGTATTACACCCGCATTGGCTTGTTATCACCTAAAAAAAGTGGTCTCAATGGTTACAAAACATATAGCTCTAAAGATCTTCAACGTCTCAAGTTTATTTTAAGTGCTCGGCAACTTGGCTTTTCGGTAAAGGATATTGAACAGATTTTGACTCACGCTGATCAGGGCACAACAGCATGTCCAATGGTGAGGAATCTGCTAGTGCAACGTTTACAAGAAACTGAAAATCAATTTAATCAAACAAAAGCGTTACGTAAAAAGATGCAAGAGGCCATTGTGCAGTGGCAACAGTTGCCAGATAAGGCACCAAGCAAACAAATGATTTGTCATCTGATTGAATCATTTACCAACCAAACCGGCCAAGGGGTATTAGCAAATGACTGATTCAATGGAATTGAAAGATCCTGTTTGTGGAATGGACGTGAGCGAGATCAGCAAACATCACAGCCAACTTAAAACAAAAGATTATTATTTTTGCAGTTTGAAGTGCAAAACCAAATTTGATGCATCGCCTCAAGATTATATAAAAAAAGACTGTTGCGGTCATTGTGACAAAAGTAAAGATAGCGCATCACATGCAAAGAACAATGCAGAAATAAAGCCCGCAATTAAAACTAGAAAAGATGCCATTTATACCTGTCCCATGCATTTAGAAATCGAACAAGTGGGGCCTGGCACTTGCCCAAAATGTGGTATGGCCTTAGAGCCTAAAGAAGTATCAATTAGTACTACCTCAACTCAATACACTTGCCCGATGCATCCACAAATATTACAGGATGAACCGGGTAACTGCCCCATCTGCGGTATGGCGCTAGAAGCAACTACGGTCACCCTTGACGATGAAAATCCTGAATTACTGGATATGAGTCGGCGCTTTAAATGGAGTGCAGTACTTGCAATACCTGTATTTCTACTGGCTATGGTCGCTGACCTTCTGCCAAATTTACTTCCTTCACAGTTATCCATGAGCACAGTGCAGTGGCTTGAGTTTTTGCTGGCAAGCCCTGTCGTCATTTGGGGAGGCTGGCCTTTTTACGTACGAGCGATTGATTCGATAAAAAGCTGGAATTTGAATATGTTTACCCTGATAGGACTCGGGGTATCGGTGGCCTATGTTTACAGCGTGATTGCTTTATTGATGCCTGAGCTGTTCCCCGCTGCCATGCAAAATAGCGAAGGCTTAGTGCACGTATATTTTGAAGCAGCTGCTGTCATCACCGCTTTGGTACTACTTGGGCAAGTGCTTGAACTACGCGCCCGTTCACAAACCAACGCGGCAATAAAATTACTTTTAGGTCTTGCACCCAAAACGGCAAGGATTATCAGCGCCAATGGCGACGAAAAAGATATTCCCCTCGAACAGGTGCAAGTAGGCGACCATCTACGAATTCGTCCTGGTGAAAAGATTCCAGTTGATGGCGAGGTCCTTGAAGGTAACAGCAGTGTGGATGAGTCTATGGTCACCGGAGAGCCCATTCCGGTGAGTAAAACAACCAGTGAAAAACTAATCGGCGCAACCGTCAATGGCACGGGCAGTTTAGTCATGCGTGCGGATAAAGTTGGTGCTGACACACTGTTAGCTCAAATTGTTAAATTAGTGGTAGACGCTCAGCGCAGCCGCGCACCTATCCAGAAAATGGCCGACACAGTGGCTGGTTATTTTGTGCCTGTAGTAGTGCTTATCGCTGCAATAACCTTTGCTGTGTGGTTCTTCTTTGGCCCCGCACCTGCATTCGCTTATGCACTCATTAATTTTGTGGCGGTACTTATCATAGCTTGTCCCTGTGCACTAGGATTGGCTACTCCCATATCCATCATGGTAGGAACAGGCCGTGGCGCACTCGAAGGTGTATTGATCAAAAATGCTGAGTCTCTAGAAATACTGGAGAAAGTAGACACCTTAGTAATAGATAAAACCGGCACTCTGACCGAAGGCAAACCCCAACTTGTCAGTGTCACTATCAACTCGGCTCATAGTCAGGCATTGGATGAAAAACAGGTATTGGCCTGGGTAGCTGGCTTAGAAAAATACAGTGAACATCCACTCGCCAATGCGATTGTACAAGGTGCAAAAGATAGAAATATTGACGCCATTGAGGTAAGTAATTTCGAATCGGTGACAGGCATGGGCGTTACCGGTTCTGTAGATGGTCAGTCCCTTGTTCTTGGCAATCTGAAATTGATGGAACAGCAAAATATCAGTAAAGCCCAGTCAAATAGCGATAAGACCTTCTTCGCCCAAGCGGATGCGCTGCGCAGCGAGGGACAAACAGTCATGTTATTTGCGTTTGATGGAGAGCCAGCGGCTTTAATTGGTGTAGCCGATCCGATTAAATCCTCAACCGCTGATGCTATTGCTCAATTGCATAAGCAGGGCATCACTGTCGTGATGTTAACGGGTGACAATGCCGTCACCGCGCATGCAGTCGCTAAAAAGCTGAATATTGACCGAGTGGAAGCCGATGTCCTGCCCGAGCAAAAGGCCCTTATCGTCAAAGAGTTGCAGGCAGCAGGGAAAATAGTCGCGATGGCAGGCGATGGTATCAATGATGCGCCAGCCCTAGCTCAGGCCCAAGTGGGCATCGCCATGGGAACCGGCACAGATGTAGCGATGGAAAGTGCCGGAGTCACCTTAGTTAAAGGTGATTTGCGCGGTATTGTTAAAGCCATAATATTAAGTCGCGCCACCATGCGTAATATTCGGCAAAATCTATTTTTTGCCTTTATTTATAACGCTTTAGGTGTCCCCGTTGCAGCAGGTGTGTTGTATCCATTTTTCGGCATTTTACTCTCGCCCATGATTGCTGCCGCCGCCATGAGTTTTAGTTCGGTGTCCGTTATTCTAAATGCGTTAAGACTTAAAAAACAAAAACTTAGTTAATCAGGAGGTGGCCTATGGACGGCTTGATTTCATTTTTATTATTTGCCGTTTTTTTCTATTTAATGATGCGTTTTGGTTGTGGTGCACACATGGCACACGGTCATCGTACACATTCTAAATCAGATAAAGCAGAACCCATTATTGATCCTGTTTGTGGAAAGATCGTTGAGCAAAATCAAGGCTATGGAAAATTACATGAGGGTGAGCTTTATCGCTTTTGTTCAAAGCACTGTCTCGATGAATTTGACCGGGAGCCGGAAAAGTATAGTGCCAATAAAAAGGGTAAAGGAGAGTTGTCGTGAGTCATAAAATATCTTTATTGGCCTTTGGCCATGCTAGCAGTCTTTTTATAAGCATAAGTTTTACGCTTTGTGTGGTGTTTGATCTGTTATTTCCGCAGCAAGCTATGTACGAGGTATGGCTGAAATTGTTGCCAGGATTTGAATGGTTAAATTGGCAAAGTTTCTTTTTAGGGCTGATTGAGAGTTATCTGTATGGTTGGTTTATCACCCTAATTTGGGTGCCCTTGTACAATTTTTTTGGCAGTAAAGCAAAATAACTGTGTGAACAATTTAGTGATAGTTAACTTAAAGGAGTTTAGCTAATGAACGAACCTATAGCACACTCAGGTGTGTGGATCTTGGCACTTATCATGATCGTGCTGGTGTCCTGGTATCTATATAAATATTTAGCGCCTAAATCGTGGCATGAATGGGCTGGAGTGGGAGTGGTGCAAGCTTTTATTATTGCCTTGTATGCTGAAATGTATGGCTTCCCTTTAACCATTTATTTATTAGCGCGTTTTGGTGGACTAGACCGCACTGAACTCAATGCCAATTTATGGTCGTCACTGCTAGGTATGGGCGAAACCGGCATGATGATTTCAATGATCCTTGGCTACATACTCCTGTTTATAGGCCTCGGGCTATTTTTTCAGGGCTGGCGTCAAGTACACAAAGCGCGAGAACAGCACACCTTGGTCACCGATGGTTTATATGCATTGGCACGACATCCCCAATATACCGGGTTGTTTATTGCTTTATTTGGCGAGGGCATAGTGCATTGGCCTACCTTTTTTTCGGTCGGTCTGTTCCCAATAATAGTATTTATTTATTACCGTTTAGCCTTGCGCGAAGAAAGCAAGGTCATGGCCGAATTTGGAGCCGAATATATACGTTATAAAAAACGTGTACCGATGTTCATTCCTCGGCGCGAACAATGGAAGTCCTTCGTTAAACAAGCAAAAATTTAATCAATCTTTTAAGCAATTTATAGGAGTTAGTTATGAGTAAATTAGAGCATAGAGTGGGTGTTGTAGAAGAAAATTTAGTGATCAGACATTTAAAACTGTCTGGAATCACCGAAGACAATATCCAACTAATTACTAGTCAGATTGACGCTACGTTC
>TARA_R110000765_G_scaffold108859_6_pt1 | contig 19691 bp, 15 predicted proteins | sample TARA_R110000765 | Tara Oceans TARA_R110000765 (sample SAMEA4398168) | marine metagenome | biome: Polar Biome; feature: [MES] marine water layer (ENVO:01000295) within the mesopelagic zone...; material: water (ENVO:00002006), including particulate matter (ENVO:01000060) such... | reverse complement strand
CATATGATATCAGAAACAAATGCATCATAAAAAATAAAATAAAATAATTATGGCAAATGCAAAAAAAAATGGCAACTAAAGTAGGTAAGTATAAAAAAGGTGGTGCTACTAAAGCTTTTAAATCACACATCATGTATAACCCAAAGACTGGAAAAGGTACTGTGGCTAAAAAGATGGCTGATCATTTACGTATGAAAAAACTAGGATTTGTTCACACTAAACCTAAAAAGAAATAATGGCAACTAAAAAAACTCCAGCTTGGACAAGGAAAGAAGGTAAAAGTAAATCTGGAGGTCTTAATAAAAAAGGTGTTGCATCTTATAAAAAAGCAAACCCTGGAAGTAAACTTAAAACTGCTGTTACTACAAAACCTTCTAAACTTAAAAAAGGATCAAAAGCTGCAGCTCGTAGAAAAAGTTTTTGTGCTAGAATGACTGGAATGAAAAAAAAGATGACAGGTTCTAAAAAAAGAAATGATCCTAATTCAAGGATTAATAAATCTTTACGTAAATGGAATTGTTAATTTTTGTATATTATACTTATGAGTAAACCATATATTAAACCAGAAGAATGTGATCAAGTTTTTATTTATTGGGAATATTAATAATGACACAAAAAAAATTAAATATAAAAAAGGCAATTAAAAAACCTGGATCTCTTACAGCAACTGCTAAAAGTCAAGGAGCAGTTAAAAAAGATGGTACTATTAAAAAAAGTTGGCTTAAAGAAAAGTCTAAAGGTAATAGTAAGACAGCTCAACGTGCTAGGTTTGCAATTACATTAGGTAAACTACGAAAAAAGAAAAAATGAAAAATAAAAAAATAAATCCTGTAGAGGCTATTGCTCAAATGCAAAAAGCTAAAAGAGGTAAAGCTGTAGGATCTATGCTTGAAGGTGGTAGTATTGTGTTTGGTGATAATAAAGAAAAAAGAAAGAAAAAAAAAGAGAATAGAAAGTTTTTAAGAAAACAACGTGAAAAACGTGTTAAACGTAGAGATCTAGACAAGGCAGGAAAAGCTCTTTATGATAAAAATAAAAATAACGATTAGTAATGTTAAATAGTACTATTTCCATAAAGTTAAAACAGCGGATCAATAAACTTGACAGTCAAGATTATGATAATATAGAATGCTGGCAAATTGTTGAAGCTTTTAATAAAGCTCAAGTTGAATGGTGTAGAAGACAATTACATGGTCTTAACATTGTTAAAGAAGGTGATGAGCAATCTACTAGAAGAAAAGATGATCTTCAAGTGTTACTTTTTAATAATCAACTTTCATTAATAGATAAAAAAGATTATTTTTCAGGAGATATTCCTAAAAACTATTTGCAATTTAAAAGAGTAGATGTATTTGCATGTAAAGATTGTTGTGAAGATAGAAGAATGACAGTATATCTTTCAGAAGAAGGCAATTTAAATCAATTACTAAGAGATAAATCTAAAAAACCTTCATTTGATTGGGCAGAAACATTTGTTACGCTGATTAATAATAAAGTTCATATTTACACTAATAATGAATTTGAAATAGCTAAAGCAGATTTAACCTATTATAGACAGCCTATAAAAATTCAAATACAAGGTTGTATAGATCCTTATACTAATCTAGAATCACTTGTTGAAGTTCAATCTGAATTTAAAGATGATATTATTGAAATAATTATTGATGAAGCAGTAAGTATACTAGCGGGAGATATAGAGTCACCAGTTCAATATCCTAGAGGTAGTCAAACTGCTGAAAGAAATAATTAATGTTAGGTTTGATTAATTAAAAAACTTTTAGTATATTATAGTATATTATTTATTTATAAAATTTAAAAAAAAGAAAAATGGCTTATTTTAATCACGCTTTTAGAAAGACATTTGTAATGTCTTCTTATGTTGATCCTGTACCTGGTACACCTACTGCTGCTAGTGGTGCACTAACATCAGGACAATTATCTTTGTATGATGCAAAGACTTGGGCTCCACTAGATGTGGCAACTCCATCAAAATGTCAATTTATTATTGCATCAGGTGCTCCTTATGTAAATGATAAAATTGGACCTTTCCACGGAGGATACAAAGAATCAATTAAATCAAAAGGAGTTAATCCTAAATTTATTTCTAAAGTATGGGGTTCTGCTGCTCATGAAGCACAACAATCTATTTTGCATATTGGTACTACTCCATATACTACTGGTACAGCTAATTGCTGCCCAACTTTTTTATGTGGTGAAAACTATAGTTTGCGAGTAGATGTTAAAGGATCTCCAGCATTAAGAATGTTGAATCACCAAGCATATCAAGAAATGACTGCTTTCACAGGATGTTGTGCAGATGATGCAGTTGCTCCTGTAGCTGTTAACCCAGCTATTGTATTTCTTTCTTGGGCAGAGCAAATTTCAGACAGTGTTATTTTAACAGGTGCTGGTCCTAATGGTAGAGACAATTCTGCTCCATTTATTATTCCTGTAGTTACTGTATCTGCTGCTGGTGCGGCTGGTGTTATTGGTGATGGTGCAACTTTGGTATATCCTAAAGGAACTTCTGCTGCAGTACTTGCAAATGGAGTTACTGCTACTAATACCGCATTATCTTTAGTTGCTCCAGCTACAGTTATTACAACAACTACTGATCTTTATACTCCTGCTGCTTACACTGATGAGTGTGCTGGACTGACATTAGTTGGTGCTTATGAAGATACTAAATTTGGAGATTGTACTTTCCAACCTTCAGATTTTTATGGAACTGAACCTTTAAGACTATATGCTTCTGAAGTTGACTTAAATGGTGATCCATGTGAGTTTACAGGTGTATGTGTTATTGATGAGTGTAAAGGTAGAAAAGCAGAAGGACTTGGTGAAACTGTTGCTAGAGACTTCATTTTATCAGAATCTTACAGACAAGTTAATTTTGCAACTGATCTTAGAATACGTGAAATTACTCAAGGTAATGACATGTTAGGTACAGGTGCTGGACAAGTTGATAGAACAGCTTCTTATGATAGATTGTTTATTTTACATAGCATTCCACGATACAACAATCCTTCAGGTACATTTGACAATGATCAATATTTACTTGAGATTGCTGGTCCTGCAGGTACATTAGCTGTTGGAGCATTAAAAGATCTTAGAGATGATATTGATGCTGTAACTACTGCTGTTGGTAATGACTGTGTTGAACAAACTCGTGAAACAGGTGTTCCTTGTGCTGCTGCAAGTGTAGTAGTAGTATAATATAATTAATTATTCATTAAAGGGAGAGTGAGATTTATTTTCTCCTCTCCCTTTTTTTATTTATCCATATGGCAAATCATGTATTAAGTTTAGAAATACCTATTGTAGGAAATCCTTGTGTCTTTAAAATTTTTGACACAAGTGTATATTCTCCACAAGTTGCTATTTTTGAACCTAAACTTCAAATTACAGTTCCAGGCTATACTTACGCTACAGAAGTACATTTTCAACCTGAATCATCTTGTAATCTAACAGGATGTGATTTAGGATTACAGACAGAAAACTGTGGTCAATCATATGTAAATTTACCTGATGGAATATATGTAATAAAATATGTAGTAGACCCAAATAATATGGTTTACGTAGAATACAATCATTTAAGAATGACTCAAGCAATGGATCGTTACCAAAAGATTTTATGTGACATAGATGTGGCAGATTGTGATCCACCTGCATCTGTTAAAGATAGATTGAGGCACCTTAGATTAATTAGAATGTATTTAGATGCAGCAAAAGCTAAAGTAGAAACTTGTCATGACCAACAAGAAGGTATGACTTTATATAACTATGCATTGAAGCTTTTAAATAAATTAGATTGTAGACATTGTTAAACTAAATTAAACCAACAAATTATGGCAGCAGGATCAAAATGTTCAAACTGTAGTAAAGTTCTTTCATGCGGATGTCAAAAAAGAACAGCATCAGATAAAAAACAAGTATGCTCATCATGTATAGCAGCTTATGAAGAAAAGTTGAAACAAACTACTTTAGTTAAATTTACAAAATAAAATGGCAAACTCAGATTTACCTTATTATAAAGTACAAGATTGTTGTAATCTAGATCGTTTTACATATATAATAATTACAGGTGCAATATTAGAAAGTGGTATATATACTTTTCCTAGTGTTGTAGATCCTAATGGTTTTGATCTTAATAGTAATAACCCGCAAGAACCTGATGTATATAATGTTTATCCAGGTTTTTGTTATAAGATTACTTTTGAAGGTTATACAGTTGCTACTTATTCTAATATTCTTGCATCTTTTTTAAGTGAAATGCCTGATGCTGCAGGAGCACATGCTACAGAGTGTAATCAAGGTGCAACTTGTCACAGTTGTAATACAGGTCAATATTATATAAAAGCAGATCCTTGTTGTGAAGGAAATTCTTTATTTTTTAGAGGTGAACCGTACATAGGAGGTCCTCAAGGAGGTTCAATGCCTTCATTTAATATTAATCAATATGATGGTGTAGAGATTTACAATCCTGGATTTGTTACTGTACCAGGTTATCCATTAATTCCTGGGCAATGTTATAAGTGGACAACTGGTGTAGTTGGAGATGGTTTATTAAATGCTCCTGCTACTTTAGCAGAATATAATCTTTTATTTTATCCTCCTGATGCTACTGCTGAATTAACATTTGTGTATAAAGGTGATTGTGACGCTTCTGAATCTATTGCAGGTTGTCCTGATTGTAATCCTATTTGTTATTTACTTACTAATTGTGATGGAACAACAATTCAAAGTACTGCATTAGATTTTGCAACTCTTGTTGGAAACTATGTTACATTAGAAGGATTTACAGATTCTTGGTTTGTTCAAGTAAATGAAGGAGTTTGTTCAGATCCTGTAAATATTTTAACAATAACTAACTCTAGTGCTAGTCCTTGTCCTTGTACTTGCTATGAAATAATTAGTGCTCCAGCAGCAGTTTCATATATTGATTGTGAAGGTAACCCTCAAATTACATTTGCTCCAGATAAATTTTGTTCACAAACTCCTCCTTTAGCAAAAGAAATTCCTTCTCAGCCTTCAGCTGTTATTATTCAACACGATCTTTGTGTAGATAATGAATGTGTAGATAAATGTTTTTTATTAACTAATTGTGACCCTACATCTTATCCTACACAAGATGCTACAATTACATCAACATTACAAAGTTTATCTCAATATGTTAATTCAAATTCAGTAATTGTATTAGCTGGTTATGAAGGTTGTTGGACTGTTACTGAAACATCACCATGTGACTGCCCTTTAGGTGTAACTGTTATAAGAAGTTATGTTAATTGTGCAGATTGTATAGGTATAGTAGCTTACAAACTTACTAATTGTGAAAATCCAACTGAAGTAATTTATAGCACTCAAGATTTATCTGCATATGTAGGACAGGTTATTAAAGATAATTGTGGATGCTGGAGTGTAGAACAAATAGATTATCAACCACCTAGCGAAACAACTCTTGTTAATCCTATACTATTTACTAATTGTATAACATGTCTTACTACATATTATCAATTAGATGATTGTGATAGTACAAGCTCTATACCTATAATTATTACTTCAACTAATTTAGGAGCCTATGTAGGACAAGTAATTCAAATAAATGGTTGTACAGGATGTTATACTGTAAGTTTATATGTTCCTGAAACTCAACCTGAAACTTTTCAAGAAGTTACAGTAACATTAGACTTTACAGATTGTTCTACTTGTCGTAGTACTACGCCAAAATGCTCAACTGTATTTAATACTGCTACATTTGATCAAACATATACTTTTATAAATGCTAATGGAGATTCTGAAAATACTGATGTAGTAAAATCAGGACATTCTTCTTTACGTTATTGTGTTCAAAGATGGGATACCACAATTTATTCTGAAGGCATATTTAATTTTTATGGAGATTGTAATGTATTTACAGATAAAGAAACAGGAGTCAAAGCAGGATTTTGTGTACAATACTTTCCTAATGATAGAAAAATAAAACCAGGATATAATACTCCCATATGTTCTTCACAAAAATATGATAAAATTACCTGTAATTTTGCAGAAATAGCTTATAAAGAAGCATTAGCATTAAGATACGGTATATCTAATTGTTGTCCTGAATTAGATGAAAAATGGTTAATAAGTAAAGAACTAATAGAATTACAAGCATTACATGATCCTAAATTTAAATGTTTGCCAATAACAGATTGTTGTGGTAAGACTAGGTCTAATTGTTCTTGCAATTCTTAATAATAATTTGTATATTATAAATAACAGAAAGTATGAAACCTTTAAATTTAGATAATAGTCCTTGTAGCCCTATCTCTTCAAACTGCATAGTTTGGCAGGGACCTGATATTCCTTGCATACATTTATGTACTGGAGATACTATTTCTGATGTAGTAAATAAATTAGCAATAGAACTTTGTACAGTATTAGATACATTAAAAGTTTCTAATTATGATTTATCATGTTTTAACTTACAAGCTTGTGGTCCTGATGACTTTCAAGCTCTTATTCAATTTTTAATTACTAAGATTTGTGAAAATGAAGGTGTTACACCAGCAACTGATCAAACTTCAGGTTGTCCAAGTTGTGTAGTATCAGTAGCAGAATGTTTTGTTATAGGTACTCAAAGAACAATGGAATTAGTAGATTATGTTCAACTTATTGGAGCAAGAATTTGCAATTTAATTACAGAAGTAAGTTTAATAAATGATCAATTAGTTGATATTATAACAAGAGTTACAATATTAGAAAATACAAGTGCTCCTAGTTTAGCTATGCCTAGCTTTACTATTGGATGTCAAGTAGGTAGTTTACTAAGTGGAAGTTCTAATCAAATTGATACTCTTTTAGAAGAATTTATAAATAATGTTTGGTGTGGTTATGTTGCTGCTACAGGTAATACAAGTGAATTAACCGCAGCTGTAGGTAGAGCATGTATAACGGATGCTAGTATTAGTTTAGTAAATGGCAATGCAATGTCTATAGGATATGCAGGTCAATGGGTAGATGATGCTAGTTATAGTTCTGTAGCAAATGCTATAAATAATTTATGGATTGCACTTTGTGATATATTTACATATTTATCTACTAATACTTTTATAATTACAGTAGCAGATACAAGTACTGTAAATTTAAATTTAACAGCAGGTAATGAATTAACTGCTAAAATTCAAGATACAGGGTGGGTTAATTTAGAAGGTTTTAATTGGTATAGTGGAACTGCTGCTAATAATGGATTTTTACCTCAATGTAGAAGAATAGGAAGTGTAATTCATTTTAGAGGAACTGCTGTTGTACCTATCGCTGAAGCAGATGTTGCAACTATTTTACCTATAACTGCGCCAACAACTTATGATACCTCACTATTAAAAGCACCTGCTGTTGGAACTGGTGCTGGTAATATTGGCGCTGTAGTTCTTAATACTGATGGTTCTGTTACTTGGAATCAAGGTTTGAGAGTTATTCCAACAACTGTTTTAGCAGCAATAGAAAATTTAGATGGGGCATATAAGCTTCCATTTCCTACAGTAATGACTAGATCAATTACAATTGGAGTTAATGGAACTAGATTAAATTCAGCTGGAAGTGGAGGAATAAATTCAGATGGACAGTTATTTTTTAGTACTATAAAAAATTCAGAAGTTCCATCAGGAATGGGAGCATTACTTGTAGGAGCTTCTACTTTACGTTACATAACTTCTAATATTAGAGTAGGCGAGTATGTACCTAACTTTATAAATACTGATACAGACATACAAAATTTTCCAGGTACTGGAATAAATCCTTTATTAGTTGAAACAGGGTTTGCAACAAGTGATGTTGTATGGCCTTTAACTTTAGATGCAGGTAATCAAGCAGAAGTTGGTGGTTTTCAATTAAACTTAGATGGATTAGTTGCTTTTATATCATGTAACGCAACTGCAGCAATACACACGTGTGATACATAAAATAAAATTATATATATATAACTTAAAATAAAATAAAATGGCTTGTTCAAATTGTAATACCCCCAGCTGCGGCTGTTCTGGAACTTATGTAGTTTCTAAGACTTGTCCACCAGCATGTTCTGAAGTTTTTAATACTCAGTGTATTGTTTACACAGGAGTTGATCTTACATGTAATGAGGATACTGTAATCTTAAGAAATGATTATTTAGATACAGTAATTACTAAATTAGTAAATTACATATGTAGTACTGTAGCTCCACCAGCAAGTGTAGTAGCTGGAAGTGCATTTATTGATGTAGTGCCTACAACAGACCCCGTTACCTCTGTAACAACTTATACAGTATCTACAGATATGGCAGCATTTGAAGTATGGGTTGCTCCTATTATTACTAATCAAATTTTAGCAAAAGTATTAGCTGGACCTGGAATTGATGTAGCACCAAATACTGTAACAGGAACAGTAACTGTATCTCATGAAGATACATCTTCTGTAACTAATTTATCTAGTAATAACTCAGGTAATTCATTTATTCAATCAGTTAACTTTACTTTTGATACATATGGTCATGTAACAGGTGCATCAGCTGTACCAGGTACTGTAGTTGATGCAAATAGCTTTGGTCAGTTTGATATTACTGATACTGATCCAGGAACATATACATGGGCTTCTATAGGTTCTGCAATTGCTTTAAATTCAGGAGATACATTTACAGTTCTATCAGGAGAAGGTATTGATGTTGATGTTGATACTACAGCTTTAGCAATGAGAGTTGCATTTGCTGGATTGACAGTTGGTACTGACTCTGGACTTTCAGGAACTGGAACTAGTGCAAGTCCTTTGATTAATACTGATGGTGCTTCAACAGTTACTTTAACAAGTGCTGGAGGTACTGAAACTTTAGTTAATGATGGTGTAGGAGCTGCTTTAGCAATAAAAGGTCTTAGTGCGGGTGCTGGTATAGCAGTAACAGCTACTGGAGATGCTATTACAATTAGTGCATCAGTAGTAAGCTATAGTATTGGTGCAGTAGTATCCCCTTCAGGAGTTGGTGCATCTACTGCAACTATTGCTCATAATCTAAACAATGATGTTGTTCAGGTTTCTGTAAGAGAAAATGGAGCGCTTCCTAAAACTGGTTATGCTCAAGGTGTTGATTATTTAGTAATTTATGAAAGTGCAAGTAACATATTACTTAGAGATATAGGTGGTAACTTAGCTGCGGCTTCATCACTTGACGTATATATCACAGGATAATAAATATTGTCGCAGTTTGTTGGTTTCTGTGGCTAACAACGGGAGAGCCCTCACACTAGTGGGGGTTTTCTTTTTTCACTATATTTTATTAACTTGCTAATCTCATTAATTTTTAGTATATTATTTAAGTAGTATGGAAGCATTTAAAACACCCGACTTACAGGCTCCAAGATTTAGAACAAATACTTATGAAGTTTTAAATAAAGAGTTCTTTGATAGATTTAGAGAAAAATATCCTAGGTATAAAAACTTAAAGGATAAAGAATTAAGATCAATTATTAAATCTTTTAATAAATTGGTTTATGAAACAGTAATTGATAATAGAAATGGTGTAGAATTACCTGAATCACTTGGTTGGTTATTTATAGGTACATGTCAAGCCAGTAAGAAAAAAAATATTGATTTTGCTAAATCTAGAAAATACGGTGTTAAAGTTTCTAATAAAAATTGGGATAGTGATGGTAAACTAGCTAAGATTTTTTTTACAAACGGTGCTTTAAAACATAAGTTTAAAAACAGAGAGTTTTGGGGATTTACAGGTTGTAGAGAATTTAAAAGAGCTGTTGCTAAAACTTATCCAGAAAATTGGAACAACTATATAGTAGTTGATCCACAACAAAAATTAAAATTAGCTTATAGTAAAAAGATAGCTAATGAGATAAGATTAAAAAAGCAAGAACATGCTTTAAAAGATTATAATGAATTTGACCTATGAGCACAACAGTTGGTGAAGCTATATCAAGAGTAAGAAATACACTTAAAGCTGTTAAAGAAGATCCTTTTTTAACAGATAGAACAATTTACTATTCAATTCTTAAGTATGGTCAGTCTCTTATGAAAAGAGAAGACAATCAACTTAGATTAATGAAGATTAGTAATATCTTTAAAACAATGCCTTATGTTGAGCTTATTGATGTAGACAAAGTAGATGCTGCTTGTTATGGGGTATATTCAGGATGTTATTTTAAAAGAACAAAAGAAAAGCTACCAGAAGTTTTAACAGGCATTCAGGGACCTATATTTAGAACTGTATCTTCAGTTGATGGTTCTGTAGAGCTATTTAGAACTGATCCTGGTACTTTTGTTTCTATGACTAAAACTACAACATTTAAATATAATAACAGACAATACTTTTGGTATTTAGATGGATATCTATATTTTCCAAATTTAATTTGGGATGCTGTTAAAATTGAAGCCATTTTTGAAAATGATGTTGAAACTTGTGATTCTGATAAATGTTTAATACGTCAAGATCAATCATTAAACATTCCAGATTATTTATTTTCTGAAATAGAACAATATGTAATAAAAGAATTAACTATGACTATGCAAGTTCCAACTGATGGAGCTGATGATGGTCAAAATACACTTAGATAATGGACTATAACTATACATTAAAATACAGAACCTTTGATCAACTTTTAGAAGATGTAACTGTAGATTTAAGCTCATTAGCTTTGGAAAATATGATAGAACCTCAGCAGCTTATTAAGCTTGCTAAGAAGCTTAATTATGATTTAGGTCTAAGAGTCAATCAACAAAAAGAAATCATCTTAGATGTAACTCACGGTAAAGTAAAATTACCTGATGATTTTTATACATTTAATTTTGCTTATATATGTGGAGATAGAACTTCTACAAGAAATCAAGGATATGATGGTTTTGCTGGAGGTACTAATATGCGAGAGGTAAAAATTACAGATGGTAGAATTCCTGAAACGTATTCAGATTTTCCTGCACAAGTTCCTGATTCTTGTGACACTTCTAAACCTACATGCTGTTGTGACGATAAAGGTAATTCAGGAACATGTCTTGTACATAACCCTCAACAACCTTATGGTAATGAATTAACTAAACCTAGAGTTTTTATGAACTGTAAAGGTGAGTCTTATGAATTAATTCAAACTATAAATTCAGGAGAAACATTTGTTTATAATGAACTCCATCCTTTAAAAATGAAACCTAGTCAAAGTATAGATTGTCATTGTCCTAATTTATATTACAATACAAATGATGAAGGTTGGATTAAACATGGTTTTCTTTTTACGACTTTTCAAACAGGTAAAGTATATTTAAATTATCAAGGTCAAATGGAAGATGATGAAGGTAATTTATTAGTTCCTGATCATGATCTTATAAATGAATATTATGAATACGCATTTAAGTCTAGAATATTTGAAAATTTGTATATTAACGGTGAAGACGTTTCTCAAAGAATGCAACTTATTGAACAAAGACTTAAAAGCGCTAGAAACAATGCACTAAGTGTAGTCAATACACCTAACTTTGCAGAATTAAAACAGATTTGGTCAGCTAATAGAAAAGCAATGTACGGAAAATATTATAACATGTTTATGTCACATTCTCCAAATAGTGGGTTTGCTAGAGCCCACAATAAAATTAGAGTAGTTTAATTATGGCAAAACAAAATCCTAATACTAGTTTAAATCAAACTAGAACCTTTTTAAAAGGTTTAACTCGTGATACTGATCCATCCTTTATTCAAGAGGGAATGTGGAACTATGCAAGAAATGCTGTAAATAATACTAGAGAAGGTGAATTAGGAACTCTTTCTAATGAAGAATCAAATGCACTATGTGGAATTATTGGTTCAGATATTACTGTAAATATAAATGTAGTTATAGTTGGAGCAATACCTTTATTTGAAAGTAAGTGGCTTGTATACTCAGCTATATATGATACGTCTATAAATAATAATATTATTACATCTGAAATAGGTTTATTTGAAGAAGACTTTTGTAAATATAGACCTATAGTAAGAGATAAATGTTTAGACTTTAGTAAATTTAATTTAATTAGTGGAGCCTCTAGAGAAAAACAAGATTGTACTTGGCAAGTTTATTGGGCAGATGGAAATAATCCTGATAGATATATTAATATAGGGAATCCAAGATTGTGGCCTTCTGATGATTATTTATGGTTAGGGGGACTTGATGGAAGTAATACTATTAACTATTACGGCAATGGTATAGATAATACATTTCTTTGGCCAGGTGTTATCTGGAATCAAGATATAGATAATCCGTTGACTCCAGATCCATGTGAAACTTTTCCTAATTTAAATACATTAGATTGTGAAGAAACTAGATTAGCAAGTTTAGTTAAGACACCTTGCATTAATATAACAAATGGTCAAGGGGGTACACTTTTAAATGGTTCATATGCTGTAGGTTTAACATATACAATTAATAACCAAAGTGTAACTAACTATTTTTCTTTATCTTATGTTCAACCTATCTTCAATGAAAATGATGGCAGAGGATCTTTAGAAATTAATATAGAAGGTTTAGATTCAGATCATTTTGATCAATATCAATTATGTATAGTATATGTAAATAAAGCTGTTGCTAATTATAAAATTTTAGGGCAATATAATATAGATACAGAAAAAGTAATTATTGATCAAATTAGTAGCACATTAGAAGATACAAGTCCAACTGCAATTTTTGCAGCAAACCCAGTAATTGAGACTTCAGAACAATTAGTAGAAGCTAATAGGTATTTGCTTAAAATTGGGCCTAAAAGTAGATTTGATTTTAATTATCAACCTTTAGCAAATTTAATAAGGTCAGAATGGGTTTCTACAGAATATTCAGAAAGACACTATATTAATGGTGGTAAAACGGCAGGTTACTTAAGAGATGAAGTTTATGCTTTTTTTATTAGATGGGTATATGACACTGGAGATAAATCAGCATCTTACCATATACCAGGAAGACCTCCTGTAGTGTACACTAATGGTGTACTAGAAGCAGGTCAAACATATACTGATGCTAATTCATTTCCTGGAGAAACTCAGTTATTTGAAACTATTAATACAGCAACGGTTACTCCTCAATCGCCTGCAGTAAATGTAGGAGATGGCGGAAAAATAATATCATATGGTGATATGGGTTATTGGCAATCTACTGAAAGATATCCATCTGATAAACCTAACATATGGAACTCTAGTGAATATTGTTGGACTAGAGTAGGTAATGACACTACTAATGATTTATGCGGAAAGTTTATAAGACATCATAAATTTCCTGAAAATGGTCTTGATCCTACTGTAAATCATTTTAATAAACATTCTGATGGTACATCTCATATACGATTAATGGGAGTTAGATTTAAAAATATTGTATTACCAAAAGATAATGATGGTAATGATATTTTAGGTATTGTAGGATATGAAATATTAAGAGGTTCTAGAAAAGGTAATAAGTCTATAGTAGCAAAAGGTATGCTAAATAACTTTAGAGATTATACTCTTCAGGGTGAACCTGAGAATAGTAATAGAATAGGTTTGTATGCTAACTATCCTTTTAATACAATTAAACCAGAATTAAATAGTAATAATAGTTTAGCGTTTAATTACAATTTTAATGATCCTTATATCTTAAGTAGAGATGGTGAACAACCTCTTTTTCAAAATGACAGTCCCCTTGGTCATGATAATCAAAGTATTCCAACAGATATGTTGAGTTTTCATTCTCCAGATACTTCTTTTAGAACACCTTATTTACAAATGTCTGAATTAAAAATATATGGAAATTTACAAGGTACAGCAGATCAAAAATTTATAGAAGCTCCTAATCATCCTGAGTTTCAACTTTTATCTGATACAGTTGTTTTAATTGGAGCAATAGGTGGTGTAGTAAATGCTATATTTAAAAAAGATGGAGACATTAAAATAAACTATCCTGCAGGTAAATGGGAACCACAATGGGTTCCTAATGTAACAGGTGGATCTGCTAATAATCTTCCTGCATATGCATGGCAAATTGCAGATGTTGGTGGTGTAGGTGTAGGAGGTACAATTCCGCCAACTCCTAACATAGATACTAGTATTATTACAAATGAGAATGGTGATGAAATCTTAGGAAATCAACTTGATTATGATAATATAACCTCAGAAGATCCAGATCAAGTACAATCTGAAATTACAGGCTGGCAAGCATTTCTTAATAATTTTGCTGGTATTATACCAGGTATAGGTGGTGACTCACTTGATGAAATTATGGTTGCTCAAAATCAAGCTATTTTTGATGAAGGTAAATATCTTACAACACCTACTATAAGTAGAAATTATACAAGTAAAGATGTACTTCCTTCACAATTAAGTGCAGTTACAAGTAGTCTTGGTGAAACTCTTTTTTACTTTTTAGAAGGTGTTGATGTTACTGTAGATCTATTAAGAGCTATATCAACATTTAGACAATATGCTTTAGAGTTAATAGGACATGGTGAGTATGATTTATTTAAGAATAATCTTCAAACTCAAAATAGATATTCAGTTGAAGATGCTATTTATTTATTTAGTGATATTCAAGATTTTCCTGAATTTCAAGATGGTTTAGGTAACTCAGTTAGTTATAGAATAAATAATCTTAATAGACCTGACAAAGTTGTAACAAGAGTAACAACACCAAATGGAGTACAAGTAGGACCAGATTATATACTTCAAGGTGGTCCGAATAGTGCTAGTGTTGATCAATCTTTGATGACATTAGATATGGCATCAGATACGTTTAGTGATGTTAATCATAAACCTGAAGGTAAAAAGAAACCTTTTTCTAATTCTATAGCAAGTCATTATGGTGGTTTAAAATTTAGTATTAGAAATCAATACGGTCAGTTAAATACAATTGCTCAAATAGTAGCAACACCTTGTGAACAAAAAATAGATTTTAATAATTTAGCAGAAACGCAAGGTGCAGATCCAGGTTGTCCAATAGTTATACAAAAAAAGATTCAACAAACAGATTTATTTTTTGGAGGTGATACTTATATAAATAGATTTACTGAAAAAAATATAATGCCTTTTTTTACTGATTGGTTATATGATGAACCTAGAGGAACAGCATGGAATTACTTTTTATATCCATCTGTTCCATTTCCAAAGTTTTGGGCAAATAGTGAACCTTGGGATATAAGTGAAATTAATATAAATAACTTACTTGAAAATCTTATAGTACCTACCCTTAATACAGGAGAAGGATTATTTCCAAGCGCATATTATAATTTAGATAATAAATTCTATTTTAGATCCCTTAATTCTACTGTAGATTATCCTGGACTTATTACTCCTAAAAATTCATTCTTTTATTTAGCGGCATGTGGAATTAGAGACTTTTTTGTAGAAAGTGATGTTTTAGTAGATTTTAGAAATAGAGGAGATTTTGAAAGACAGTATCATTACGACAAGTATAGATATACAGATCTGCCTTCTTTATTTGATACTAATCCTGAAGTATTAAAATCAGGTAACTACTATAACTATGATTATTCTTTAAGTATATCTGAGTTTTTTATAAATCAGTTTTTTAGTTTTGGAACTTTACAATCTAGAAATTATGATCCAACTGTAGCACAGCTATGTTTTACATCATCTCCTAATGTTATTAATTATTCATTACCTGAAACTAAAGAAAGTATAATTGAATCTTGGAGAACCTTTTTACCATTAAATAGAGTTGTATTTAAAAATAATGTAAACTCGGTAAAAAGTTATGCAAAAACAGGAATGTTTATAACATTTGAAAATGCAAGTCCTTTAATGTATGGTGGTGTAGATCAGAGAGAAGATTACATAGGTGTATCAGCTACAATTGGAGATGGTCTTTTATTTTCGGCAACTCCAAGAAATGTAACTGCTGCAGATTCTAAATATGAATATGGTTCTTCACAAGATAGATTAGGTGTAGTTTCAACACCTGCAGGACTTTATTTTGTAAGTCAACAACAAGGTAAAATATTTAGCTTTGGAGATTCCCTTCAAGAAATATCATCTGTTAATATGAAATGGTGGTTTGAAGAATTTTTACCTTACAAACTTATTGAAGACTTTCCTGATTTTACATATATAGATAATCCTGTAGCGGGAATAGGTTGTTCAGCTGGATATGATAATGGAAACAGCATGTTATATTTTTCAAAGAAAGATTACATGTTAAAACCTGAATATAAAGGAAAAGTAAAATATGTATCAGAAGATATTTTTTCAGTTACAGTTACAACGGGTGAAAAAGAAAATAAAATTAGAGTTAAACTTGGGGATAAAAGAATTTTTGAAGATGCGTCCTGGACTATAAGTTATGATCCTAAAAACAAACAATGGATTTCTTTTCATGACTGGCATCCGAATTTATATCTTTCAGGTAGAAATAAACATTATACAACTAAGTTAGGAGGTGTATGGGAACATAATGCTGGTTGTAATAATTATTGTAATTTTTACGGAATACAACATCCTTTTGAAATAGGAGTTCCTTTTCCTACAGGTCAAAATGTAACTACATTAAGAAGCGTAGAATACTTTTTAGAATGTTATAAAAGAGATAGTACTTTTTGTGTAGATCAATTTCATGTATTAGATTATAATTTTGATGAAGCTGTTGTTTATAATTCTGAACAAGTATCTGGGTATTTAAATTTAAATATATTTCCAAAAAATAATGTAGTATTATCTCAAGAATATCCAAAAATAAATCTAGAGTCTGTAGATATATTAGTGTCTAAAGAAGAACAAAAATATAGATTTAATCAATTTTGGGATATAACAAAAGATAGAGGTGAATTTCCACAAGGTTCTAATTATCCTCCTACAGGTCCTTTAGTACCAAATACTACAACATTATTAGGTAACTATTCTCAAAATTCAATTTGGAATACTAAAGCTAACGGATATATTCAAGAGCTAAATGAAGTTAACTTAGATTATAATAAGTCTCAACTACAAAGAAAAAAGTTTAGACATTATACTAATTTTGTAAAGTTGACTAAAAAAGATGCTCAAGATACTAATATGGTATTTAAAATACTTAATACTAAAAATCAATATTCTCAAAGATAATGGCGGTTTCAAAAAATGCAATAGAGATTTATAAACAAATATTAAATGGTTTAGGTGCACCTATTACTGAAGAAAATTTAAAGTTTTTAATAGCTTGGCAAAAAGCCGAAGGTGGAAAAGCTACAAATAATCCTTTTAACACTACATATAATTTAGATGTGGATGTTAATAAAACCAAATTTAATTCTCATGGAGTAAAAAATTATACTACTCCAGAATATGGTATTACAGCTACTGTAAAAACATTAAAGTTACCATACTATAAAAATATTGTAAAAGGTCTACAAGATAATGTGGGAGCTTCTAATATTGCTTCTAATATAAAAGAACTTAAAACTTGGGGTACAGGAAGTGGTGTAGCAAAAGTTTTAGGTAAAAATGTTTCTGTTAACACATTAAGTTCTGAAAATGTTACACCAAATAGATCGCTTACAGATTGGGCATATACTCAAGAAAAAAACTGGTCTGGTGTAAAAGAATGGGATCCTAAAGGAGTTGAGATACTTAAAGAGTATAATAAAAGAATGGGTGTAACATATAACCCTAGTGAACATTGGAGTGCTATTACAATATCTAATGCAGTAATGGCTGATGCTGGAGCTAAAACAAAAGATGAAATGAGGACTTTAGGATTTAATCCTACTAAAAGTCATTCAGGTTATGTAGGTGATGCTTTTAAAACTGCTAGTAATTCTGATTATAAATATAATAGATATGTAGCAGAAAAGTTAGATGGAGAATATAAGATAGGAGATATATTAGTAAAAGGTAGAAAAGACGGTAAAAATGTAGGAACATCAAAATGGTCTTATGAAGATTTTGCTAATAGTAGTAAAGGGTATCCAAGTCATGGAGACATTATAGTAAATGAAGGCCAAGATTCTAAAGGTAAATATGTAATACTAGCAGGAGGAAATTTAACTGATACATATAAAAATAGTAAACTTTACTTATCTGATATAGATAAAAAAAACTACAAAGTAAAATTAAACGATACTAAACAAGGTCTTTTTATATCTGAAGATGGAAATCTAATTGATCAACCTAAACTTGATAATAAAACTGAATCTGTAGAAGATGTATTAGAAACAAATGTTGCTGAAAATGAAACTTTAGAAAATGATATAGATGAAACTCTGGAAACGGATGTAGATGAAACAAATATTGTAAGTCAAAGAGATTATGATTTAGGTTTTGGAAATGATTTTAGACTTTCTGATTCTGCACAAATGGCATTATTTGGAACAGTTCTTTATCCAAAAAATAATTCAAATTCAGATTTTAATAATATTTCTTATCAAGATTTGCAAAATACAAATGAAGAAGAAGATTTTGAATTATTAAAACCTGAAAGTGAAGAAGAAATAGATCTTGATCTTGATGTTGATGTTGCAGAAGATGTAGAAGATATAGAATCAACAAAAAATGAAAAAGCTTGGTGGACAGATGATAAAGAAAATACAAAAGATATAACTAAAAAAGAATATGATACACCAAAAAGTATGCGGGCATCATACTTAGAAGGTGATATTACAACAAAAGAATATCAAGAGTATTTAAAAACAACGCCAAAGTTTAAAAGTGATTATGACAACTTAATAAAAACTTCTGAAAAAAAATTAAGAGATTTAAAAAAAGTAGTAAATAAAGAAAAATATAGTAGACCTGCAAAAGGATCATTTAGTTATTTTAAACCAGAAGTAACAGGTTATAGAAACATTTATGGATATACAGATGCAGATTTTGAAAAAATTAAAGAACCATATATAGACTTTGCAAACAAATATGGTTATGATCCTAAAACTTTACTGACAAAAAAAACGGCTGATGAAAGGACAGATGCTTACAGTACAGGAATAAGCTATGGAGAAGATTTTTTTGAAAATACAGTTATAAAAAAAGATTTAGAGACATATGAAAAAAAATATAAAGAATATAATAGATTAAAAGATGGTTTTACTAAAATTGGTTATGATGTTGATAAAGACGGTAATATTAGTCGTAATGGAGAAATCCAACCAAATACTATAAATGATTTTATAGAGAATGAAAAAAACGGTTATGAAAAATTTGATTTTAGTACAGGAAATTATATACCTGATGAAAGTAGAGCTTCTTCACTTCAGCTTGAGATTAACCAAGAAAATTGTAATGAAAAAGGTTTAATGTGGATACCAGCTTCTCAAAAGTGTGGTACATTGTCTGAGCTTAATAATAGTCTAAGGTATGATGAGTTTAAACGTATGGGTCCTCAATCTGCTGGTGGTGATGGAGGTTTCTTTTTTAATACAATATTTGGCGCTGCTAACTTAGCAAAGCTACCTTTGACATATGCAGGAGAAATGTTATGGGAAACAGCAATAGAAGCTGGTATGGAACCAGTTATTGAACCAATTATTGATGCACCTTTTGATGCTATTGATGGTGCATTTGGAACTCCCGATGAACAATATAATGTTCGTAAAAAATACTTAAGTCCTATAATAAATGCTAAAACAAAATACTGGAAAGAAGGTGGTTCAATTGAATTAAATTTAAATAAAAAAGAAGTTCTTAATTATGCTAAGAATGGCTATATAGTCGAGGAATTACCACAAGATCAAAATGGAAAACAAGAACTTGTAGGAGTAAGTCATCT
>TARA_R110000765_G_C18966006_1_pt1 | contig 19702 bp, 14 predicted proteins | sample TARA_R110000765 | Tara Oceans TARA_R110000765 (sample SAMEA4398168) | marine metagenome | biome: Polar Biome; feature: [MES] marine water layer (ENVO:01000295) within the mesopelagic zone...; material: water (ENVO:00002006), including particulate matter (ENVO:01000060) such as...... | reverse complement strand
TGGGATATATATACTGTGGCTTTTTTGATGATAAGGGTTTTAATCGAACGGACTATCAAGGAAAAATAGAAAACTGTTTCCACTATATTCTCGAAAACAACATAGAGGAAATATACTGTACAACTTCTAGACTCTCGAAGCATGAATTACAAAATCTTAAGGATTTTGCAGATAACAATTTAGTGAAATTTAAATTAATTCCAGACCACAAGGAGATTTTTACAAGGGCGATGTACATAGAAAGATTTGGTACACTCAACATTCTTGATCTGAGAAAAGTGCCGTTGGATACGGACCGTGCACGAATCACAAAACGCTTATTCGATATTGGTTTTTCTCTTCTCATAATTGTATTCATTCTTTCTTGGCTTACCCCTCTGATGCTAATCTTGATAAAAATGGAATCTCCCGGACCTCTTTATTTTAAACAGCCGCGGAATGGGTTAAGGAGAAAAATCTTTATTTGCTACAAATACAGATCAATGACCGTCAATGGCAATGCCAATACAAAAATGGCGTGCAAGAACGACGCACGGGTCACCAAGATTGGAAATTTTATTCGAAAAACCAGTATAGACGAGCTGCCTCAGTTCTACAACGTTTTAAGGGGAGAAATGAGCGTTGTGGGACCTCGTCCACATATGACTTCCCACACCTTGGACTATCAATCCTCGGTAGACAAATACTCCGTAAGACATTTTGTAAAACCCGGGATTACAGGGCTTGCCCAGATTAAGGGCTATAGAGGAGAAATAGTACATCCCATAGATATAAGAAGCAGAATCCGGTTGGATATATTCTATGTTGAAAAATGGTGTTTGCTCTTGGATTTGAAAATTATAGCCTATACAATAATTAATACGTTTGGAAAAAATGAAAAGGCCTATTAAATATGAAGTTATAAAATAAAAGGTGGTGATTTTGGCTCGTTTTATCTAAAAAAGATAAAGTCTATTTAGGATACTGACAACTGATGTTCTAAATTGCATTGTTATTTTACTCGTTAACTCTCTAATAAATAATCAACCTCTATTGTAACAAATATGAATTTAAAATTGCACTTCAAAAACCGATTGAGCAGGTCTTTAATACCTATACTGGATCGATTAGTTATGCTCATAATAGGTTCCCTTATATTGAATTCTTGTGGAAACATGAAGGATGCAACCTATTTTAGCGGAACCCAAGACACCAAATTCATGAACGAATATAAGAATTGGGAACCGGTGATAAAACCGAACGACCTACTCAGTATAATGGTAAGCAGCGTAAACCCGGAAGCGGCCGAAATTTTTAACGTTTCCAACACCAATACGTCCCAATCCTCAACGGTTTCTGGTACTACGGCCCAAGTCTCCGGTTATTTGGTAGATCAGGATGGGTTTATAAGATTTCCCATTTTAGGTGCAATAAAAGCTTCCGGCAAAACAAAAAAGCAAATAAGGGAGTTGATTACCGCTGAATTGGAAAATCGTGAACTATTACTGGAACCAATTGTAGATATACGATATCTTAATTTTAAGGTTTCCGTACTTGGGGAAGTAAAAAACCCCTCCGTACTGACCATACCCGATGAGAAGGTTTCAATATTGGAAGCTTTAGGTCTTGCCGGGGATATTACCGTTTATGGAGAACGCAATAACGTTGTCGTTATCAGCGAGGAAGAATTTGGAGTTAAAAAGTTTAGTAGGGTTGATCTTACCTCCAATGAGATTTTTAATTCCCCAAATTATTATCTTAAACCAAATGATATAGTGTACGTAGAAGCCAATAAAAAGAAAGTAGCTAGCACTTCCATGACTCCTCAATGGTTCGCCGTAATTTTAAGTGGTTTGTCATTAATGGTAATATCTATTTCCACATTCGTAAATTAAAAATCTATTAAATGACAAATTTCACCTATAATAAGGGGTCAGATAAGGAGGAGAATTTGATAAATACGTTGTTTAAACTATATTATCCATACTGGCCACTTCTACTTGTAATCTTTATTGTATGTTTAGCTATAGCCTGCGCTTATATACAATACAAAACGCCCATTTATGAAGTGTCGGCTACTTTGATGATCAAGGATGAGAACAAAGGAGTTGATAATTCAAAAATGGTTGAATCCATGAACCCCTTTGCTTCCAAAAAAATTGTGGAAAACGAGATCAAGGTGATCCAGTCAGGGGATTTCATGAAAAAGGTTGTGGATACGTTAGGCTTGTATGCTCCAGTTTTTGAGGAAAAACAGTTTGCCGGCTTCACTTTAAAGTCGGTTTCTGCATACAATTCTTCTCCAATAAGTGTGAAGCTGAAGAACCCTGAGAAAATTGCAATTACAAAGGAAACTCCTCCCAAGTATTATTTTACTTATGATTCCCTGAACAATAGTGTAGTGGTAGATAATAGCCCCTATCCGTTAAATCAATGGACAGAAAGCCCTTTTGGTACGGTTATGTTTCTGTCCAACAATAAGGGCGTTCAGAAAGCTGTGGATCCTTTGTATTTTACCTTTTACAACCCTCGCGTTGTAACCCATGGATTACTTAAATCTTTAGAAGTTACCCCTCCGGAAAAGTTATCGACGGTAATAAGTCTACTTTTTGAAGATGCCGTACCCAAAAGGGGCGAGGATATCGTAAATAATTTAATCGAGGCCTATAACCAGAAGGCGATCGACGATAGGAGTATTTTGGCAGCCAATACCATGAAATTTATCGATACCCGCATTAAAAATGTGGAAGAGGAACTGAATGCCCTAGAAGCAGAGATCGAGCGTTACCGATCTTCCAAGGGAGTGGTTGATCTTAGCGAACAAGGCCGATTGTATTTACAGGATGCGGGGGAGACCGATCGGAGAATCGCCGATATCCAGCTAAAGATATCCATTTTGGATAAAGTAGAGAATTATATAGTATCCAAAAATATGGGAGGAAGTATTGTTCCTTCTACCTTGGGTATTGACGATCCCATATTGACACAACTGCTCGAAAGGCTTAATAATTCGCAAATTCAATACGAACGGCTAAAAAAAACAACTGCGGTTAATAATCCTATATTAATTTCCATTTCCGATGAAATAGAAAAGATAAGACCCAGTATATTAGAAAATGTTCAAAGTCAAAAAAGCAATCTGCAGACAAGCCTTGCCAGTTTAACCTCTAGCTCAGGAAAGTACGATACCGCACTGAAGACCCTCCCAGAAAAGGAGCGGAAACTTTTGGAAATAACCCGCCGAAAAACAGTGAAAAATGACCTCTTTGCCTATTTATTACAAAAAAGAGAAGAAACCGCCCTCTCCCATGTTCCCACAGATGCTGATTATAAGGTGGTATCTAAGGCTGAGGCTTCTATAAACCCTGTAAGTCCGAAAGGCTTCAAAATTTATGGTCTTGCTTTTTTTCTCGCCTTCGGGTTTTGGGTCGCTTATGTTATCGTTAAAGAAATGTTGAACAGCAAAATATTGTTCCGTTCCGAGATTGAAGATGCTACCAATATACATGTTTTAGGAGAATTAGCACTTGTAAAAACTACGCAAGGGAACAAACTTTTGATGTGCAATGATCCGGTTATGCTTGATCAACTTCGCCAAATCGATGCCAAACTTGGATTATACAACAGGAAATTCACGAAGAAGAAAATTCTAGTAACTTCTAGTATAGCTGGTGAAGGCAAGAGTTTTGTGAGTAGAAATATCGCCATCAGTCTTGCAAAAAGCGGAAAACGGGTCGTCTTGCTCGATATGGATTTCAGGCGGCCGAGTCTGAGCCAATCTTTTACCTTGGACGGTAATCCTGGCATTGTAAACTATTTAATTGGCGGATTTCGAATGGAAGACATTGTCCACCATTCAGCAGAGGAGGAAAATTTGGCTATACTACCTGCGGGGACAAAAGGGAGCGATCAGACAAAATTGCTATTAAACGGAAGACTGGAAACTCTTTTTAAGGAGCTATCAGATAATTTTGATTATATAATCATGGACTCAGCGCCTATAGGTCTGGTCTCTGATACAAATATTCTAACTGAATATAGTGATCTTAATCTGTTGGTGATCAGGCATGGCGTTACTCCTAAGAAGATAATACAAAGGTTAGGTTGGATCGAGAATAACAAAGCACAGCAAAATACTGGAATAATCTTTAATGGTTTAAAAAAGAGGGGGTTTATAAAGGAAACAGATGGTTATGGGTACGGATATAATATAGCCTACGGCAATGATTATTTCGCTGAAAACCATAGCAATGTAAGGTAATCAACCTTTCCAAAATGAGAATGTATTTTTTTTAAATCGGGTATTGCCTTCTTGTTTAGAGTAAATTTTTATCAGAAGAAATGGAATGTTAATATTTCATTTACTACGATTTCCATTAATGTTGATTCGGAGTTTTAAATATAAATAAGTACGTATTGTCAATTTTCATCGTTAACCACGTTAAGAGTATCATCAATAAATTTCTTTCCCAGGGCCATGAACGCAGTGTGAGGGCAAAGAAGAACATAGTTACAACTATTTTGGTTAAGGGAGGTAGTATAGGAATAAGTTTATTACTTGTTCCTTTAACGATTAACTATGTAAATGCGGAAAGGTACGGAATATGGTTAACCGTAAGTTCCATAGTTGCTTGGTTCAGTTTTTTCGATATTGGACTTACGCAGGGTTTAAGGAATAAATTTGCTGAAGCTAAGGCTTATGGAGACGATGAGAGCGCCCAGATTTATGTAAGTACAACATATGCGGTATTGGGTATTATTTTCACTACTATCTGGTTAATTTTTCTCGTGGTTAATCCATATTTAAATTGGAGCAATATGCTCAATGTATCTGCAGAATTTTCTAAGGAGATTTCTTTATTGGCTGTAATTGTATTTACCTATTTCTGTTTACAGTTTGTATTAAGAGTTATAACAACAATTATTACTGCAGATCAAGAGCCGGCAAAGGCATCGCTTATCGATCTTGTCGGGCAAGTAGTTGCTCTGCTAATAATTATAGTCCTTGTATATACCGCTGAAGGTTCTTTAACTTATTTAGGATTAGCACTCTGCATCGCACCTATTTGCGCTTTAGTTGGTGCAAATATTTTTTTCTTTTCGGGAAAATATAAGCCCTATAGACCATCTTGGTCCAAAATAAAATTCTTGCATATTAAGAGTCTCTTTAACCTAGGAAGTGTATTCTTTGTTATACAAATCGCCAGCATTATCCAATATGAATCAGCAAATATTATTATTTCAAGAAATTTTGGTGCTGTCGATGTTACGGAGTATAACATCGTTTATAAATATTTTGGGATTCTAAATATGGCCTTTCTAATCTTTGTGGCACCGTTTTGGTCCGCTTCGACGGAGGCTTTTTTGAAGGATGACATACAATGGATAAGAAATAGTATAAGAAAATATAATCTTTTAAATATATTATTTGTGTTGGCTGGTTCTATAATGCTAATATTTTCGGAATTTGCCTATAAATTATGGCTTGGTGAAGGAACAGTCGAAATAAATTTTCAGTTATCCCTCTGGGGCTTTATTTATTTTATTGTGATCATATTTGGATCTAAATATGTAAGTTTTCTAAACGGAATAAGTGCACTTAGGATACAGTTTTGGGCAAGCATATTTAGTCCTTTCTTATTTGTAGCACTAGTTTTACTATTCATAAATCATTTTCACATGGGTGTATATTCGTTATTCTTGGCATCGATTATTGCCAACTTTAATGGGTTTTTTATTGCTCCATTACAGTATTATATGATAATTGTTAAGAAGAAAAAAGGACTCTGGATTAAATAGCTTTTCCAAATAATAAGCTAGCCTATTACGTTCATGACCAACATTAAGAAAAGCATAGATAATTATGTTCCGATTATCTTATAAAAATCGGAACAAAAGTTCAATCCAGTTGTTTTAAAATTTTAAAAAATGAAATTACTTGTTTTATATTTCTATGGATTATGTAGAAATCAAGACAATAAAAAATTAAATCAGATTAATATACAAAACAATATAAGATAGCAATATTCCTTTTTTTAAGTAATAATTATCAGTTTATGGGCCTGGAAGGCTTAAAATCTGGTTTATTGATCGATTAGACATGTTCTAAAACTTGTTCCAAAATTATAAATATAGCAATCACGTTAAATGGTTAAAATTCTGCATCTTCAATATGGGACCACAGCTGCAAGTCCTGCAAATAGGCTACATCGAGCTTTTGTGGAAAATGGGTTGAGTTCTCAAATTTTGTCCCTATATGCAGATAATATCCAAAGTTCAGATATACATATCTTGGATAAAAAAAGCATACTAAAATCTAAAGTCAATAATTTTATTGAGTCGCATTTAGTCAAAGGTAAGGTGAGGGAATTAGGTAAGTTTTCCTATCCGGTGTTGGGCTCAAATATATCTTCACATAACCAGGTTCAAGAAGCGGATGTTATTTATGTTCATTGGGTTTTAAACGGCTTTTTGAGTATTAAAAACTTGGAACAATTGGCTGTATTAGGAAAACCACTGATTTTTGTAATGCACGATATGTGGACTATTACCGGTGGGTGCCATCATAGCTTTGATTGTACTAAGTATCAGGATCATTGCCAGAATTGTCAATTTTTCAATGGAAATAGAATTAGGGATGTTTCGTATAAAGGTTTTAAAAAAAAACAAAAGTTCTTTAATAGATTTGAGAATCTTTACTTTGTTTCTCCTAGTGCTTGGTTATATAAGTGTGCCCAAAAATCGGCTTTAACAAGAAACAAACCTATTTTTCATATTGGTAACACGTTAAATGTAAACCTTTTTAAGCCGATAGATAAAAAAGTAGCGAAACAAATTTTAAATGTGGATGTAGACAAAAAAATCATTGCGTTTGGAGCTATGGCAATAGATAGCCCTTACAAAGGGTGGGCATATCTTAAAAATTCCTTAGATGTTTTATTTAACTCCGGCTACATTAATTTTATAATCTTGATATTTGGGAGTGGTACTAATCCGGAAATTGCAGATGCTATTCCATATGAAACAAAATTTATTGGATTTGTGGATAATGAATATGCGACATCTGTAATTTACAATGCGGCTGATGTTTTTGTAACGCCCTCATTAGCCGATAACCTCCCCTATACTATACTTGAGTCTCTGTCATGTGGCACTCCCGTGGTTGCGTTTGATGTGGGAGGAATACCAGAACTTATAAACCATAAATCAAATGGGTATTTGGCAAAATACAAAGATGCCAATGATTTGGCGTCAGGCATAGAATATTGTATTAATGAAAAGGTTATTGGGTATAGGTTGAAGGAATTTGATCATAATTCCATTATTGAAAAACATTTAAACCTAATTAATCGTGTTACGACTTAACATATTTTAATGAATAAATCGTTGGATAGTATACGTGAAACAACACTTCAAGAACGGCAGCTGATAAATATTTTTTGGCTTGGATTTTTAATTTATACGCTAAGTTATACACTTACGACAACCACTTTGATGAATTACGTAATTTGTCAAGCTTTTCAGATTATAGGCTTGTTTCTGTTTATACCTACACTTTTTTTCCTTATAAAATACAGGTTCCAGAACCTGTATTTACAAGTTGTGTTTACTCTTTATTTGTTTTGGATTTCAATAACGGTAATTAGGGGGCTTCATTTTGATTATACTGAAGTCAAATTTTTTCTTTTTGATGCTTGGTTTGGAGGGATATTGTATTTGTCTCCTCTTTTTTTAATGATGCCAATAAAATTTTTTAATGTAAAGAGAATTTTTGACGTCATAATCATTTTTGCAGTTTTTTACGTAATTTACGATTTTGCTTTTATCAACCACTTAATGAGCTCGCAAGAAGACAACGTTCTTAGCAGGGAAATGTTGGAGTATTTTGCCAAAACTTTGGGTGTCCCAAGCTTCTTTTTATTAATGCTCTATAGTTATCATTCTGGGAGAAAGAAACTTTTTCTCTCTTTTATTTTTTTACTTACCATTTTCTTTGCATTGATAAGGGCAAGGAGGGGGCTCCTTGTAATGTGCGGACTTACCTTCTTATTTGGCTACTTTCTTTATTTGACCCAATCTCGGCAAAAATTCTTTGTTATCTTACTTTCCATTTTAGTAGGATTGGGCTTACTGTTATTTGGGTATGAGCTATTTGTAGACAATAAGAATGGGCTTTTCGACTATATTACCGATAGGGGATTGGAAGACACACGTTCTACGGTTGAAACTTGTTTTTATCAAGACTTGAGCACAAAAGATTGGCTAATAGGAAAAGGAATGCTGGGAGAGTATTTTTGCCCTGGGATAGATCCCAATGATACTACTGGTTATCGGAGTACTATTGAAACAGATTACCTTCAGATAATCTTGAAAGGAGGGCTGGTTTCATTGTTTCTTTTGTTAATGATTACGATTCCGGCGATTTTCAAAGGTGTCTTTTACTCTAATAACTTGTTAAGTAAAGCTTCAGGAATATGGATTTTATGGGTTTTATTAAATATGTACCCATCAACAATGAACACATTCACATTGCAGTATATTTTATTATGGATAGCCGTTGGTATTTGCTACTCTAAAACAATAAGAGCAATTCCCGAGCAGATTCTTATGGACTATTTCAGAGGTTATAAAAATAGTGGGGAGTTAACTGAGGACATTTAAAAGAAACCATAACAAATTTAAAAAATGCAATTACCAAAAGTCTTGATCATAAATCAACCATTCAATACAAATACTGGCGGAGGTATTACTTTATCCAATTTATTTGCAAGATGGGATAGAGACAAACTTGCAGTAGCCTGTTCAGGTTACTTGCTTACTAAAGATATGAATTCCAATTTATGTAGTAACTATTATCAATTGGGTTCTAAAGAACGGAAATGGATTTTGCCATTAAATCTTATTAGCAGAAAATATTATTCAGGAGTAATAAATATTAGCGACAAAACAGCTACCAAAGAAAAGGTTGTTATTAAAAAATCAAATCTGCGGGTAAAATTGATAATGGGATACATGCTTCCCGTTTTTGATTATTTAGGGTTTTCCCATTTTCAGGCTAAAACAAGGTTGTCTCCAGAACTTTGTTCTTGGTTAGATGATTTTAATCCTGATATTTTATATATTCAAGCTGATACTAGGGAAGATATTTTATTTGGAATTGAGGTTTGTGATTATTTAAAACGACCGATGGTTTTCCATATGATGGATGATTGGCCTACTTTAATAGGAGTAAAAGGCACGTTGAAAAATTTTTGGAAGAACAAAATAGACAAAGAATTTAGACTGCTGTTGGATCGAGCAGATTTGCTAATGGGCATAAGTGATTATATGTGTGAAGAATATAAAAAACGATATGGGAGAAAATTCGTCACTTTTCACAACCCTATAAATCTGGAATTTTGGAAAAAAGCACAAAGGAAAAGTTATGAACTCCCTCATAACCCAACAGTTCTATATGCCGGAAGGATAGGACTTGGTATAGACAAATCCTTAAAAAACATTACAGAAGCAATTAAAACGGTTAATAAAGAATTGCAAACCAATATAAATTTTGTGATCCAAGCTCAAGATGAACCCTTATGGCTCAAGAATAATCATTATGTGGAATATCGAGGATTTGTACAATATGAAAATCTTCCAAATGTTTTTTCAAAAGCCGATTTTTTGATACTTCCTTATGATTTTAGTGTTGAATCTTTAGGTTATATTAAATATTCCATGCCTACGAAAGCATCTGAATATATGGCGAGTGGTTCACCGATTATCATTTTTGCCCCTCAGGATACAGCATTGGTAAAATATGCTGAAAAATACAATTGGGCGGCAGTAGTTACTGAAAATAGTGTAGATATTTTAACTAAAAAGTTAAAGAAATTGCTAATTAATCAATCTCTTAGAGAAGATTTAGCTAACACAGCCAAACGTATGGCCGAAACCTGTCATGATTCAGAAATTGTTGCGAGAAGATTTGAACAAATGATTTCTAATGTTGCAGAAAAGAAGGAAAAGCTTTGATAACAACTTTACCAAACTAAAAATTTCACCTAGGACTTTTATATAAATTGATTAATGGAAAAAATATATTTTTATCCGCAGTTAGATTATACTAATTTAAGTTCACCCAATCCTTATATAGTAGATTTCCAGCGAGCATTATCTTCCCACTACACAATTGCAAATAAAAAGTCAAATCAAATTGGGGTGCTGGATTTTTTTAAATATCTATTCAAAGCAGATATTTATATCTTTAATTGGATAGAGGATTTACCAATATATAAATATGGTAAAATTCAGATTTTATTTTTTCTTTTTTTTCTAATCATCGCCAAATTGATCAATAAGAAAATCATTTGGGTACTTCATAATAAATATTCCCATTTTTCTTCCAAAAATTCTTGGACCGACTTTATGTACTCTATTTTAATGAAATATTCCGATCTAATTGTTACCCATTCAAGAGAGGGTATATCTTTTACCAGGGAAAAATATCCCGCCTATGTTAATAAAGTGAAGTATATAAACCACCCTATAAGAGAATTATTGGTTAAAACACCGCGTAAAGAGAAAGAATATGATTTTTTAATTTGGGGAAATATCCAACCTTACAAAGGTATACGTGAGTTTTTAAAATTCTTAAAAACAAATCATATTAATTCTGTTAAAATTTTAATAGTTGGAAAATGTATTGATAACCATTATAAAAAAGATATCACGTCTCTGCTTTCAAATAATGTAACTTTTAAAGATGGATTTTTTTCACTGGATGAAATAGCAAAAATGGCATGCCATTGTGAATTTATCCTTTTTGTACATAACGCTATTTCCGTTTTAAGTTCTGGTGCATTAATAGATTCTATTAGAATGGGGGTGCAAATTATAGGCCCTCATCGCGGAGCATTTAAAGACTTAAGTACTTTAAGCTTTATAAACACCTATAAAGACTATGAAGATATCTTGCTTCTACATAAAAAACATGGAGGTGAACATGCAGCAATAAATGCTAAAGAACACCTTGATTTTTTTAAGAAAAATACATGGGAAACTTTTGGCAACAGAATGCATTTAGAGATTGATAAAATGAATGGCAGTGATAAAAGATAACAACTAAAATATTTACCTTTAAATACTTTCATCTTATGTGTGGAATAAACGGAGTAATCTCTTTAAATAAACAAAAACTTGTCCCTTGGGAATCTGATATGATACCTTCTATTGAGATCATGAACGACACGATAGCACATAGAGGACCCGACTCTGATGGTATTTATATCAAGGATCCTATCGCATTTGGTTTTAGGCGGTTGAGCATTATAGATCTTGATGACACCGCCAATCAGCCTATGTTTAGCCACAATAAAAAAGTGGTCCTTGTTTTTAACGGTGAGATCTATAATTATCTTGAACTTAGGGAGAAACTTGTCGGGAAAGGCTATCAGTTTAGGACGTCATCAGATACCGAAGTGATCATAAACAGTTATTTGGAATACGGCGAGGATTGCGTACAGCATTTTAACGGGATGTGGGCATTTGCCATTTATGATTTCCGAAAAAATAAGCTTTTTTGCTCCCGGGATCGAATGGGGGTCAAGCCCTTTTATTACTATATAAACGATAATAAGCTTTTCTTTTCCAGTGAGTTAAAAGCTATTCACGAAGCTACCGGCATCAACAAGGCAAACCACTCCCGAGTTTATCAATATCTTGCCTATGGTTATCGTCTGAATGATGGACAAACTTTCTTTGAGGATTGTTTTGAGCTGCTGCCGGGAACAAATCTTATCGTGAAAAATAATAAAGTCAAGTTGAAAAGCTTTTGGTCATTGAAAAACAATCTATTTGAGCATAAAGAAGGAGTGGATTATAAAGAAGAATTTACCGAGCTGTTCAAAAGTGCGGTCAAACTACGCTACCGCAGTGACGTACCTGTAGCCCTACTTTTGAGTGGAGGATTGGATTCTAGCGCTATTGCCAGAGTAACCGATAATTTAATTACTTCTGGCGAATTGGGACAAAATGAAATAAATGCATTTATAGCCTCTTTCCCCAATTTTAAGGATGATGAGACTGAGATTGCCAGAGAATTTGTCAAGACCTGCGATCATATAAAACTCCATGAAATCCAAGTGGATACAAAACATACCATAGCTAGCCTTGAAAAATTAAGTTATGAGTTTGACCATCCTATGTTAAGTTTTAACACGGTAGTACATAACCAAATCATGAAAGCATGTAAGGACCGGGGCATTAAAGTAGTTATAAACGGTCAGGGGAGCGATGAGGCTTTGGCTGGATATGATAAAACGATTTGTGGAGCTTATTTGCTAGATCAACTGATTTCAATAAAAGGGAATTTTATTAAAGAGTTCAAATGTCTAAATAAGGAAAATGGCTATCCCATAAAATATCTATTCACGCAAATGGCCAAGACTATTTTAAGGCCTCCGTTTGCTTCTTATTTAAGGGCTAGGTACCAAGAAAAAACAATCCCCTGTCTGAACAGGGATTTTGTTAAGGCAAATAAAGGCTACCAATCACTTTATAAATTTTCACCTTCAGGAGGAAACCTCAACAATTATCTTCTAGATGCCATAAAGAATCAGGACATCAACGCAATTCTTCATTATGAAGATGTTTCGTCCATGAATCAATCCATTGAGATCCGTTCGCCTTTTCTAGATTACCGTATGATGGAGTTTGCTTTTTCCATACCCGATTCTTTAAAACTAAAAGGAGGTATAAGCAAACGAATTTTGCGGGAAACCATAGGTAAAGAACTGCCAGACTCCATAACTAAAAATCGCCAAAAAATCGGCTTCAATACCCCATTTACCGATTATATTACTAATGATTTAGTGTTTAAAAACTATGTGGCGGGGATTTTAGAAAGTGACAGTTTTAAGGCAAAAAATATATGGGATGCTAAAAAAATGGTAGAGACTTTTAGAAATCCATCTGAAAATCCAAAATTTCCATATTGGCGTGTACTTAATCTGGAACTTTGGGCAAGAGCATATGGCATAGACAACTTATAATTCCTAATGAAGCTGAAATTAAAAAAAACTCGGCCTTCATAACCCATTTTGTAGAAAAATAGTAAATCAGATTATTTGTATATCATAAACAAATTTTACTTATTATTTTGATACATTGGACATTTAAAATAAAAAGAGATTACACAAGCAAATCTACATAAGATTACCGAAATAATATTTGATCCCAATCAAGATTAGAACAACGAAATAATTGAATCTGGTAATTTTTAAAAATAATTTTCAATCTATAAATTGTCCTATGAAAAAAGTAGTAATTATTTATCGAACTCTTTTTCAATACAGAAAAGAATTCTACACTCAATTACGCCATGCGCTTCTTGAACACAATGTTGAATTGTCTATAATCTATGGTAAATTGGATAGTGCCGAATTTAAAACTAGAAATGATCAAATAGATCTTGAGTGGGGAAAATTCATAAAAAATAAAGTATTTAGTATTGGTGACAAAGAGCTTATATGGCAACCGTGTTTAAAAGATTTGAAGGATGCAGATATGGTAATTGTGGAACAGGCAAATAAGTTATTGATTAATTACTATTTAATGTTTGCACGACACTGGATGAATTTAAAATTTTGCTATTGGGGTCATGGACGCAACCGACAAATGAAAGAGGATAGCATCTTTAACAAATTTAAATATTTGTTTATTAAAAACTGTGATTGGTGGTTTGCTTATACTCAAGGAGTAAAAGATTTTTTAGTATTTATGGGATATCCTATAAACAAAATCACTTCTGTACAAAATGCAATTGATACAAATGAGTTGAAGAAACAGTTTTCAAAAGTAAATCAAACTGAAGTTGAACAAATCAAAAAAAACCTCAACATTAATAGTGAATGTATTGGCATATATTGTGGTGCCATGTATTATGAAAAAAGAATTGACTTTATTTTGGAGACTTGTTATAAGATTAAGAAATTAATTCCAGAATTTAATATGCTTTTTATAGGATCTGGTGAAGATTTATATAAAGTGGAAGAGGCTGCTACTGTTAATGATTGGATACATTCTCTTGGTTCTAAATTTGGGGAAGATAGAGTGAAATATTTCAAAATTGCTGCAGTTCAAATTATGCCAGGAGCTGTAGGTTTGGGAATACTCGATTCATTTGCTATGGAGACTCCCTTAGTGACGACGGTACAAGACTTTCATGGTCCAGAAATATCCTATTTGGAAAATGGAAAGAACGGGATAATTACCAACAATGATATTAAAGAGTATACGAATGCTGTGGTAGAGCTTTTGACTTCAAAAAAATATATTGAAATGGCAAGTTATTGTCAGGAAAGTGCAGGGAAATATACCATAGAAAATATGGTTGAGAATTTTAAAACTGGGATATTAAACTGTTTGAAAGACTAGTGATGTACTCTGGAACTATCTTAAAATAAATAAAAGTTTCTTTTTTGATTTGAATCGGCAAGATAGAACAACTATTAAACTTTAAACGAATATACTAAAATGAAACAAATTAAGTATAAAAGCACCAATGTACTTGGATATGATGTTTTTTCATCTTCCCTAGACGTGATAGACACTAACACAGAAAAGACACTAATAAATACTTTTAGTCCTAATTCGTATGGGCTTGCAATCGAAGATCAAAAATTTGAAACTGCTCTTAAAAATACTGATGTGTTAGTGCTTGACGGTATGGGTGTAGCAATTGGATCCATGATGATACACGGAAAAAACATCAAAAAAATTGCAGGGGAGGATTGTTTCAATTATTTTATGAATTTAGCCAATCAGCTTGGTTGGAAAGTATTCTTTTTAGGATCTACCGAAGAAACTTTAGGTAAAATAAAAAGCAGGGCTACAAATCAGTTCAAGAATATTAAAATGGGTAGTTATTCCCCACCTTATGTTTCTGAATTTTCTTTTGAGGATAATGATCAAATTATAAGTGCTATCAATAAGTTTCAACCAGATGTTCTATTTATAGGCTTGACTGCTCCAAAACAGGAAAAATGGGCACATCAGCATAAAGACTTGGTCAATGCTCGCATAATAAGCACGATAGGCAATGTTTTTGACTGGTATGCTGGCAATAGCAAAAGACCAGCAAAAATTTGGGTAAAACTGCGTTTGGAATGGCTCATTAGGATATTCCTAAGGCCTGAAATTTTTAAAAGAAATACCAAAAATCAAATGAAGTTCTTCAAAGATTTAGTTCTTCACACCACTCATATAAAACGAATTAAAAATTGAATTATGATTAAAGTAGCCTTAGTAGGTGCAGGGAAAATGGGTATTTCCCATTTGTCTATTCTTGGTGCGCATAAAGATGTAGAAGTTGTGGGCGTATGTGATACCTCCGTAATTGTAATGGGTGCCTTAAAAAAGTATACCAAATTCCCCTGTTACAAGAATTTCACAAAAATGTTGGAAAAGGAAAGTCCTGATGCCGTTTTTGTAGCCGTACCAACCAAGTTTCATTATGAAATGATAAAAGAATTGTTGCAGATGAAAATTCACGTTTTTGCTGAGAAACCTTTTTGCCTTAATCCTGATCAAGCCGAAGAGTTGGTAAACTTGGCCCAAAAGAATAATTTGATAAATCAAGTGGGCTATCACAACGAGTTCATTGGGACTTTTCAGGAAGTTAAAAGAATTCTCGACTCCGGATCTTTGGGTGATATCCAGCATTTTACAGGGGAAGCTTATGGGCCTGTGGTTACTAAAAAAAAAGACGGTACTTGGCGTTCCAACCCGGAAGAGGGCGGTGGGTGCCTGATGGATTATGCCGCGCATGTCATCGATCTAATCAACAATTTAATTTCCCCGATAAAGGAAGTAAAGGGAACACTATTAAAATCTATCTATTCTCAAAAAGTGGATGATGCAGTATATTCCTTATTGAAGCTTGACAACGGAGTGAGTGGCATATTATCGGTTAATTGGAGCGACGATACCTATCGTAAAATGTCTACCTCGATCAGCATAATGGGGGCCGAAGGAAAGATCATCTGTGATGCTAGCGAATTAAAAGTGTACTTTAAAAAAGAAGATGCACTTGAGGGGTATACCAAGGGATGGAACGTGAAATATGTTACGGACCTAGCGGCTCAGGTTGACTTTTACCTTCGAGGAGAGGAATATTCCACTCAAGTGGACTACTTTATAAAAGCTGTCAAAGGTACAGGCCCAAATAAAATAAATACATTTAAAAGTGCAGCACTTACGGATTTTGCAATTTCGATGATCAAGAACTATTCAAAACTAGAAGCATAATGGAAAGAATTTTATACGGGGACAACCAGTTTTTTGCCGTTAACCATATATCGGATGCCAAATCAATGGAACAATCCATAAAATTTAAGGATAATGCAGCAATCATGGCTACTTTGGATCAAGCTATTGAAGCTGGAATTAATACATTTATGTGTACCACACATGATAGGATTGCATTTGTATGTGATACAATAAGGGCCAATCCTGATAAATATAGGGACTTTAAAATTTATCCATGTATGCCCTATGCCCATAAATATGCCAATGCGGTAACCGATTTGGGTATTTCTGGCACCATCAAACAATATGTGCCAGGCAATATTTTTGGAACCATGTTTAAGGGGGGGGCAGCTTTGGTTTCTCAGAATTATATTTCTATAATGGAATTACTAATCGATGCGGAAATGAAAATGTTTAAAGGAATTAATACCCCTGTTATTTTCCTGCAGAATGTAATTACCGACCTTCTTCTGGGTTTAGGGATGGTGGATATACTAAAGGGGTTTCATGATTATATCGCTAAAAAATATAATGCGGAAGCCGGTTTTATTACTATGAATATGCCTAAACTTCTCGAAACTTTAGAAAATATAGGAATTGAAAATCCAATTATTTGTTCTTCAATAAATGCGGTGAATTTTAGGATGTCTGGAGGTCAAGAACTTTATGAAGAAACCTTAAGAGCAAAAAAAGTTAGGGCAATCGCCATGCAAGTTTTGGGCGGAGGGGCCATACCTCCTAAAGAAGCCATTGAATACGTCTATAATTTACCCAATATCGAGTCTATCTTATTTGGGGCTTCATCAAAACGTAATATTGAAAATACTATCTCGATCATTAATCACTTTGATAAAGGATAAATCTTTTAAAGAGCCTTAATGAATTCAGAAATATTACTTCTAGACGGCATTGGAATAGTTGCAGCTTCAAGATTTATAGCTAAGAAAAAATACATAGAATTACTGGAGCAGATTTGCATAAAAATCTGCCAGAAAATGCAAATAAAAATAATGGGAGATGCTTTTACTTAGGAGCTTTTAACCAAGCCCTTAAAAAAAATAAGAAAACGCTGTAATGTTGAATACCCTAATGTTATAATAAATACCAACTCTCCCCCTTTTGAACTAGATTTTTTAGAAGAAGACAATCAAAAAATAATCGAACGTATAAATAAATTTAGTTCAGACGTTCTGTTTATAGGTATGACTGCCCCAAAGCAAGAAAAATAGGCTAAATCGCATAAAGATTTAGTACAAGCGAATACCATTTGTTCGCAAGGGACCGTATTCGATTTTTATGCTGGAACTGTAAAGCGCCCTGCCAAACTATAGAGAGATTTTGGACTTGAATGGCTAGGCAACTTGCCAAAAGAACCAAAAAGAATTTGGAAACGATATTTATATTATGGTCCTATATTTATTTATCATGTTCTTATGAAGTCGAATTCCTAAAAATTAATTATTATTGGCCTGAATTTTTATTTCCTCCATCCATATCATTATAGATATACCCTCCTTGTCCTTTTTTAATTAAAGTGTTTCCACTTAAAGTATTGCCTGTCGCGCTAGGATAAAAAACTGCAGTTGTCGCATGATCTAGGGTTACTATAAAAGTATTGCCAGTAAAAATATTATACGAACTATTGGATTCCACAAATAAACCAATGCTTCCATCGAAATCGTGAACGTTATTTGTGAATTCTGAATTTATGGTATTTTTTAAGTGTAAAGAACCGGAATGAAAGTCATTATGGAAAAATTTTAGACCGTCACAATCAAAAATTTCCAATAAGTTGTGTTCAGATCCGTTGACAGTTCCTTTATTTCCACTTATTTCTATATTTAAGATATAAGGGTCGATCAAATCTCCTTTATCTTTTTGACAGGTTATAGGCTCATAGGCTGTATTAGGAGAGGAAAATGTATTATTGGTAATTGTTATATTACTCCATCCTACATTTTCAATTCCACGATCCTTGGCGTCCACAATAATATTATTCGAAATAGTAGCATTTTTTCCGGCACCACTCACACTCACAGCCATTCCATACTGAGAAGCTGTACCTAGCCTTTCAAAATTACATACTGTTACTTTTACATCGGTTATTCGGGCAATACCGTCGTAATTGTGATTTTGGGTTTCAAACCCCATTCTACCAATGTCATGGAAATTACACTTATATATTGTTATATTTTTAGATCTGGAAGCACCTTGGCTTACAAATTTTAACCCGTTTGATACCACATTAGGACAAGTAAATTCACAATTTTCAAATAGTATATCCTCAAAACTACCATCAAAATAGACAATTCCTGCTCCATAATCTTCTGCAGTATAGGTGGAAGTTGAATTAAACCCAATATTTTTAAAAGTTATACTTTTAGTGGCACCCCTGAATTGTAGCAATGTTATTAAATCACCTGTAATAACTGCACCATCAGCACCCGATACATTTAGGTTATGAATATCTGTTAAATATACTGTTGAAGACAATTTATAATTTCCGGGAAGAAGATATAGATTCCGGTCCGATACCAATTCTCGGATTAATTCCTCTGTATTTTTTATGGTGATTTGTGGAAGTTTATTGTTTATCGTTTCATTAATAATAGTTTCTACGGTATCAACAGCAATTTCTTCAGATTCTTCCCCCGGTTGTTGTATTTCTACTTGTGGTTTTTCCGAAACGGAGATTGCGTTTAGAAGAGTATCCGAATCTGAGTTGCATCCTATAGCTAAAAATAAATTTAGAAATAGGAAATAATGGAATAGGGGCCTAGTGAAATATATCATCCTTATAGTTTTCTTCTTCGTTAACGCTTGATATATAAAATAATTACCTCATTTATTGAATATTCGTTGAACTACAAGCCGTACATAACGGCAAAAGTCAGACCTAGTTAGTAATGTAGATAACTTGTTCGTACATAAGAAAGAAGCAAGGCAGTTGGTGAAATTTCGGCAAAGATAGAAAGTTTGGCCTTAGTTGTATCATAATCAAGTAATTATTCATTCCCTTTCGCCTCCCATATCTCCCTTTTTATTCTTTTTACAACATAGATTTTGGGGCCTTTATAATCAAATACGGTGGTTACTTACTTCTAGGCCAAAGGATTCGGCTCTGATTTTAAAGTTGGTTGTATAATCATTAATCGCGCCTGACGCTCCGTAGTTATCACAAAAGATGAATGTATTGTCTAAATTCAGTGCCTCCTCACAACCCAAATCGATTTTGACAACCTATTCCTTCCAACTTAATATGTCGGGATCATCCAATGTTAAGACATAGAAATTTGGTTAAATTGTATCAAAAACGCCGTATTCGGAGAAAACTCCCTCAATTGTTAAAAAAATAATATAATTGATGCAAAATGAACTTATTTTTATAAATTGCTTGCTTAAACGTTTAAATTAATCTAAATAATTCATCCAAACC
>TARA_R110000765_G_scaffold1983_2_pt1 | contig 19743 bp, 16 predicted proteins | sample TARA_R110000765 | Tara Oceans TARA_R110000765 (sample SAMEA4398168) | marine metagenome | biome: Polar Biome; feature: [MES] marine water layer (ENVO:01000295) within the mesopelagic zone...; material: water (ENVO:00002006), including particulate matter (ENVO:01000060) such as...... | reverse complement strand
GCCATCTACATATTGGTCACTGTCTACACTATTCGCACTCATATGAATTAGGTCGATTGAGCCATCAACATACTGGCTAGAATCAATACTATTTGCTGACATATGAGCTAAATCAATCGAACCATCTGTATAATGTTCTGAGTCTATAGCATTGTCAGCTATCTTTGCTCCAGTAATTGAGTCAGAAGAAATGTAAGTAGATGCAATAGCTGTTCCTTGCCAAGTACCAGTTCCTATAGTACCAACTGTTGTAATTGAGGAATTGCCAGCAACAGCAGAAAAATAAGTTTTGAGAGTATCCATCCCAACTTTCTTAACAGTTCCACCATCCGAATAAAGCAGTTCATCAGCATCAGCTAAACCAGAAGTAATTTCTGTTTGACCAGATATTACATTGTTATTTATATGCTCACTCTCAACAGCATCATCGGCAATTAAAGCCTCTGTTATGGCATCGCCAGCAAGCATAGCAGTTGCAATAACTCCAGAGCCAATAACAAAATCTAATGTATTATCACCATCTTCATAAGTAACAGTAATACCAGTTTCAGTATTAGAACTAACCATTGCACCGACTGTATCGGCAATCGTTTCAGCTAATGTAACCCCACCTATGGTTATCGCATCAGCTTCTAATGTACCATCAATATCTGCATCACCTGATACATCCAATGAACCAGCATCAAGTTCACCAGATAAAGTTATATTCCTAAAAGTGCCAATATCTTTGTTTGCATCAACAAGAACATACTTGCTGGCTAAAACAGTACCAGCAGTTAATCCATCTAACGCAACTGTATTCTCATTGGTAAGATACACATACATTTCTGGTACACCAGTAGAAGAATTAAATCCTAATATCTTTCCAATCCTTGATGCTTTTAATGGCAATGTCATTGCAACAGCAGAATCTTCATCATCTAATCTTAAAGCACGATTAAAGTCATCTTCAAGTTCTTGCTGAATAGCTGTAATAGTATCAAGTTCTGTATTAAGAGAATCAACTTGAAAAGAACCACTTGCTGGGAAGTCAGTTGTTCTCTGGATTGTTATATCACGAATAATTGTAACAGTAACATCATCTACTGCTGACCCAAAAGTAACTGTACCACCATGATTTGATGCTGTATCATTACCTTCACCAGTAACAGTATAATGCGTTGTCAGTTCTTTAAGAGTAGAATCTACATAAACTTTAATATCCGAATCTTGGAAAAAATTAAAGTCAAATGCAAACGCAGTAGTAGGACTTGTAACAGTAAACTGTATTCTCGGTGTTTCAGAATCTACATATATTGACATAATAACTCCTTATAAACATATTTTTAATAATTACGCAAGAATCTTCTCATTTCTCTTATGTCATCTCTTAAAAACATATTGAATTGTAAGGGATATGGAAGTTGTGCTAATCCATGTGGAATACTATCTGTTGCCATAGTAACTAAACTTCTACCAACATCACCAACATAACCATAACCAGCACCAAATGGTTCCATAATTGCATCATAAATATCTGGGTCATATAAAGCTAAAGAATTTTCCATATCTTTACCACCAAATCCTTTATACATATGTAAATTCATATACAAAATATCTGTGTACATTCCTGTAACTCCAGATAAGTGAACAGCTTTTGCCATTCTTTGAGCATATGTCATGCTATCCCATCTATAATCAGGTACTCGCCAACTTGCTATCATGTATCCTAAACCTATCATTATAGATGCACCAAATAATCTATTACTTAAAGGTCTGTTAGGATCAAATCCAGCCTGTAGTATTTTTTGATTCGCAGCTAATCCATAATTCCAAAACATAAAAGGTAATCCCATCATGCCACTTTGCAACCTAACATATTTAGCTGTACCAGATGATATACTTTCATCAATTTCAAATAAAGATTCGCCTTTTCTATTTTTAAATTTACTCATCCAAGGCTTATAAGGAACAAATACAACACCATCTACCATTTGAAACTTATCTGATGCTGATGCTGTTAAACTTCCTGTGTTTATGTAAGTTTGATGCGTAGCTAAGAATATTGTTTTAGCTTCTGAATTTTCCCATTTATCAATATTTGGTAAATATGCACCATTTGAATCTATTTCTATTGCTTTGTTTTCTCGTTGAATTAAATTAGCTTCGTATTCACCAATACCATGTCGTGCAAATGTTATACGTTCTGATTTTGTTAATGAATTATAATTAAAAGATTTTTCTATTATATCATGTTGAGAAAAATTACCTATGACTTCTTTCCACATTAGAGTAAATGGCTTTAAAAAATTTAATTGCATAGAATATTCTACTGACCTATCTCGCACTCTTGCCATTCTATTTGTTGCTGGATGTGCTGTTGCGTATTCAATAACTTTATTTGCCATGCTTACTAATGTTGCTGTACCAATACCCTCACCAGCTAATCTATTTGCTTTAGACCTTTTGCCATATAACTCTGGTCTTGAAAATGTTTCCATTGCCATTTGCCATGGTCTAAATCCATATTGAAATACTGAGTTTCCTGTATCAACAATAGATGCTCTACCTGAGTCACTTAAAAAAGTAATTGTTCCTAGTGCTTTAATATATTGTGCTAATTCATTATCCCATCTTTCTGGCGATTTTATTGTTTGTCCTACTACTCTTGAATATAAAACATCAAATCCTTGTTTTATTTTTGCTATATCTTTATCTGTAAATTTTTCAAGTAGCATTTCTTTTTCTATAACTTTTTTAACTTGTTCTGCACTCATACCAAAATCACTTTTAAATTGTATTTTAGGTGCTATTCTTGTGGCATAATTTTGAACAACTGCAAATGGGTCAGTAATTATAAAATCAGTAAGTCGGTAAATCTCCCCATCTATTTTACTTTGCACTCCAAAATAATTTGGTGCATCTAAATTTCTACCATGTAAAGCACTTACGTTTAATGGATTCATTAAAGATGATGTAACCTCTGGGTCATCCTCTTCTAAAAGTTTAACAATATGTTTTTTGGCTCTTTTGGTTATTTCTTTTGGGTCTGTAGAGTACGATATTTTTTTTAATAGACCTGTTTTTTCATTATGAATTAATCTATAAGGTTTTACTTTAAACCATTCTTCAACAAGTTCTTGAAATATTTCTCTGTTTGCTTTAATAAATTCTTTGTTATAAATTCTACTATAATAATTTTCTTCAAAAGGAGGTGTTAAATCTTTTTCGTGTTTTTTAATATCATCTATACTTTTTCTTAAATCAAACATACGCTTTTCTGCTTCACGCACTTCTAAACCAATCATACTTCTTTCATCAGCATCGTTTGTTGTTTTAAATTTTTCTTTTATTTCTTTTATTTCATCAGGAAGTGTCTTACTAAGAACATATTCTTTTTGCTGTAATGTTCTACTAATATTAAACATACCAGCATCTAAACCTAGTCCTTCATATTCTTTAAAATATTTTTCTAAAACTTTTGTTGCCTCTTCTTCTACTTTAGTTATAGGTTCTGATTTACCCATAGAATTTTTATGATCTGTTTTAGGGTCATACTTTAAATAATTAAAATCTTTTCCTGTTTCTTTTTGCAACCGACCTGTTTTATTTATTTGTTTCCATGAATCTTTTAACATATAATGAATGGCTACTCTGTTTATAAAAGTCTCTAAATCATCATCATTTCTACTTTGCCACCATTTAATTCTATTAGTTGCACCAAAATAACCTCGTCTAGCTGTATGTTTCATTTCTCCTGTAGCTGGGTCGTAAATATCTTTATTAACAGGTTTATGCAATGTGCCTTCTTTTTTAAGTTTTAACTGTAATGAATGTAAATTTTCTATTGCTCTTTCAAAATCTCCACGTTTTCCTAAATGCTGACCTAGTTTTTGTAATGTAGATTGTGTTGCTATCCCAAACAAATTTTCTATTGTGGTTAATTGACCATCGCCAAAACCTTTATGAATTAGTTTTTTAACTGAGTCTGGTAATTCCTTACCATTTAATTCACCTTCATAAAAAATAATTTTTCGATATGTTGATTTAACAATATTTCCTAAAGTATTTCTTAAAGCACTATCGTATTGATTTTTAATAGGTATATTTTTTTTAATCTTTAATTGTTGTGTTTTTAATTCTTCTAATGATTCTTGATTTATTCTATTTTCATATTGTATTGGCGCTTCATTTGTTTTTTTAGGTGATTGATTATATTTATATTCACGCAATAAAACAAAATTAAACCATTCATTTGCACTTTCAAATTGATTATCAGGTAAAGGTTTAACACCTTTTAGTTTAGGGTTTGTCCAAGGTTTATTTTTAAAAGTGCTTTTAATAAATTCTGTATCTAATACAATATTATTGTCTTTATCTCTTGTTATCATATCATACGATATTTTTTTTAAAGTTGTTTTAGCATTAAATTTTTTATTACCAATTTTAACCTTTATCATGCCTTGTGGAGATATTGATTCTATTATACCTTTTATTTTTTTTCCTTTAGCATTAACTGAATCTATTGTTAATAAAGTAATATCATCACCAACTTTTGCTTTATCTGGAACTACTGCATCATCAATAAGTTTAAATACTGAGTTTCCTTTTTCATCAACTATTTCATCTATTGCTTTAACAGTTTTTTGAGTTTCTTGAATTGTATGTTTTTTTGTATGTTTTACTTCTTTGATATTTGTTTTGTTATCTTTATTAAATTTATTAACATTAATAGATTTGTTTTTAATAGTCTTATCAATACCTAAAGGGAGTGTACTGTCTGTTGTTTCTTGTAATTGTTTCTTTGCTTTTTGCCAACGCATTGTAGCCATAGGTATTTTTATAGCACCACCTATTGCACCACCTAATGTAGAACTTACACCGACATTTAAAAGTGTTTCTGTTGTAGTATTTGTTGGGTCAAAAGGCGCACGCAATGCTTCTGAAGCTACACCATATTTTAAACCAGCCATTGCTCCTGTTTTAACACCTTGCATAACAGTTTTACCAACAACAGCACCAGGTATTAAAAAATTAAGAGGGTCTAACATTGCACCTATTAACATTTGTGACCCTTGCAAATGATGAATATCTTGTTTTATTTCTTGTTGTTTTCTTTTATTTTCTCTTAAGAATTGCAGTTCTTCTCTTGAACCAGCTGATGCTAAATAAGATGCATCTTCATTTTCAAAGTCTATATATTTATATGCTTTAAAATCAGGGTCATCTGTAAACTTACCTACTGAATCTATATAATTTATAATAGGACTGTATTGATATTTCAACATAGTTCCTACACCTTCCCAATATCCTGTTGGGTCAGGTTCATTTACTTCTTGACTGTATGGTAAATAAACAGGCTCTTTATAATTTCTGCTATATACATTTTTTAATTGTTGTATGGTCATATTAATTTAGTGCCATTGAAATACCATTTCGTATTTCATTTTCCCAATCGTCATATTGATTGTAAACTGATAAACCTAATTCCATTTTGGTCATAGCATTTAAAATATTAAATAATAAATCTTCATCCATCATGTCAATAATTTCATCATCAGGATACTCACTAGATTTAGAAATGTAATTTATATATGCTTTTGTATTATTTTCTTTAGGTGGCGCCCATCTTGTAATCATATCTGTAATAGTCATTTTATTATCATAGTATTTTTCATTGTAAGTATTTAATATTTTTAATGTTGCATGATAACCATGTTCGTTTGCTTCAAAAACTTCAAAACCATTTTCATTACCCATACTTCCAACCCATTGATTATCAGCACTAAAACGAATATTTGTAGGATTAAAACGCTGTATTGATTCAATAGAATTACCAATCGTTGTTGCACCAGCTTTATCTATACCTAATAATCTTGACAAATAATCAGGTACTTTTTTTAAATTTTCTACAGTATCATCAAACCATGAGCCTTCATCATTTAAATCTTGGAACTCCATACTTGTTTGATTTTCAATAGTTGATTCTAAAGTTGGTTTACTAATTAAAGAATCAGACAAAAAACCACCTGCTAATCTTAATTTTTTATGTTCTTCTAAAGAATCTTGCCACTCTTGCCAAATCTTATTTCCTACTTCTTTATAACTACCTCCTATTCGTTTCATTATCTCAATATCTTCTTTTAAACTTATTTTAAAATCATTTAAATTTATAATAACAGGAGCTTCATTTGCTATAACAGGAACAACATTGCCTGTAATTTTATCTTTATAGAGTAGTTGATAACTAGGATTTTGTTTTGTTGAGTTCATTCTTAATTGTATAAAAACATCTTCTCCAAATGTTGATTTTAATTCTTTAGATTTTGGATTTAATATACTATCTGATACATCTTCTACAAATTTATAAAATTCATTTATTGGATTAACATTTGCATAGGATTCACCAGAAAATGCTCTTTCTAAAGTATAAGCTGTTTTAACAGATGCTCCCATATTGTGTGTTCTTCTAAAATTTTCTGGTGAAACTGATGACATACCCATATAACCTACTACTTTTCCAGCATCAGGGTTAGGTACATTGTATGAATAATTTTGAAATGCTGCTAAACCTTCAGCAGTAAAAAGACCTTTTTGATATGCAAAGTCATCTCTTAATTGAAGCCATGTTTTTGTTAATGACTCATTTAAAGACATAGTTGGTCTTTTTTTCCCATCACCAGAAGCTGTTTTTAAACTTAATGCAAAAGCTATAATTGCTTCATCTATATATTCTTCTCCTTGTTCTACTGTCATTTTACGACCACTATGCATAGGTCTCCATGACCTATCCCTATCTCCTTTAAAGAAACCACCACTTATAAATCTATCAATTAATTCATCTCTCAATTCACCACTTTCTGCAGAACCTGAATATTCTTTATCCTTCTTGTATTTGTTAAGTTCTGCTCTTAGTAAATTATTAAATTCTGAACCATTTTCTTTTGTAAAATTATATGTTGTTAAACCTTGTTGAAAACCTTCTGGACTTTTATTTATATCCATTCTTCTGCTCATAGCCATCATAAAATTATTAATTTCTTTTTCAAAAAGTTCTGTATTTCTTACTTGACCTACTAAATTACCTTTATTTACAAGGGTAAGATTATCCCATATAGTAAATAATTCGTATCCTTTTACTCCTGTTGGGTCATATCCATCTACTGTTAAATACGAATCAAATGTATTTGTTAACGATGTTGGCAAAATACCATCTTGTTGAATTTGGTCTTGTGCATCTTGACTTGTAGCAATAAGTGTTGTCATTGGGATATTAGATTCATTAGCTAGTGTTTCTAATTGATTTGACGTTTGGTCTGCTCTTGCTTGAGAACCTCTGTTTGTTGGCTTACCTAAAACTACGGCATTATTTTTTAAAACATTAAAATGCGCGCGTATATTGGCATCTATTGATACTGATGGTTTAACAGCCTTTATAACTTTATTATAATTTTCATAAGGTATTTTACCATTTTTTTCATATAAATCTTGGAACTTTGCAATCTCGTGTTTGTATAATCCATTTCCATTGTTACCTTCTTTAACAATACTATTTATGACACCTTTAATAAGTTCACTATCAACGTTATTAATTAAATTATTGAAATCATTCGGCTTCAATAATTGTGCTTGATCATTAATATTTTCTCGAAGTTTCCTGTATTCTTCAAACTTTGTATCTAAATTTGTTTTTGGATCACTAAATAATGAAGCTGACTCAAACACTTGACTATTCAAATCTCGGTTCGTTTGGTATTGAATTGTTTTTACATTTTGGTCATGTTGATTTTTTGATACTTGTGTTAATCCTGTACTTAATAACTGTTCTCCACGTTGCTGTGTATATGCCTGTAAATCATCTGGTGTTTGTTTAATTATCTCTGCTATTTTTCTAACAGCGTGTTTTTTATACAAGTCAGGATTATTATATAAAGGAATACCTTGTGTTACATCATCATATAACGTTTTTCCATCAGAACTTTTTAACTGAATACTTGACAACATATTTTTTAATTGTGAGTCAATACTTGTTTCATATCTAGAAATCATTGCTTTATTAAAAGATTCTGTTGCTATTTTACCAAATGATTCTGGAGCATCTACTTTTTTAATTGCTCCTGTTGTATCTAATACAGTAAGTCTTGCTGTTTCTTTCCCTCTTTCAGTAGCTTCATTTATCCCATCTCTATAAGATTGAACCATTAATTTTGTTGATGCTTCTGAAATTGATTTATATAATTCTGCATCTGCACTAAACGCATCTTGTTTAACAACGCCTACAGGCTTTACTGTTGTATTTCTTTTAATGACCTTTATTGCCATTATTCTATTTCCTTTATTTGTCTAATCCCTGTTGTGCCAGATACTAAAGCATTTAATCCACCTGACCTTTGTGATGCTATCGCTCTTTCATTAGAAGAATCTAAAGTTGTTTGCATCATCCGATCTCTTTTTTGATTATTTAATCTATGCTGTAGTTTTATATTTGTTATATCAGATTGAGTATTATCCCAGTTTTTTTGAAACAATGCTAATGCTGATGGGTCGTTTACATCTCTGCCCATAAAACTCATAGCAGTTGCATTTGAAGCAACAGCTTCTTGGAATGTTAACATACGTTCTGTTTCTGCTGTTATTGCTTCTAATTCTGCAACTTCTTTATCAGCTTGCATTTGTTCTACTTCAGACGTTGCACTTCTTTGATATGCTTTTGCTTGTGCATTACCAGCCGATATTGAACCAACTGCTGTTGCCATTGTTGAAATCATTAATAATTGTGGTGGTCCTACACACATTAAAAAGCTACCTCTACTATCATGCCATTAATTTGTAAATCTAATGGTGCTGTTTGTGTTATCTCTACTCTTGGGTCACGACTATAACCTAACAATCGAAACTCTTTTTTACCTGTAAATGAATTAAAAGCCATTTGTGAACTCGTTACTGTATCTGTTACACCTTGTATAAGTAAAGGTTGTGCATTTACTGATACAGATAATGTACTCAATAAGTCAAGGTTTACTCTTGTAATTGCTCTAGGTTCACCAGTTAAAGGACCCCCTGTTACTTGTGCATCTATTGGTAAACTTTTTAAAGATGCTGTAAAACTTAATCCAATTTCTGCTGTATTAATACTTTTTACTGATGATACATTAATCTGATTACTTGCTTGTGTAAAAGAACCTATATAGTTATCTCCTTCTATAACTGACAAAACTGCATTGTTTGTATAAATAGTATTCGTTGAAAATATTCCATTGTTAGAAGACGTTGCTGTAAAGCTATCTGAGCAATCCAAACGTAAAGATGTTTTAAATTCTTCTAAAGAATATGTATTTGTTCCTGAACCTAAATCTCTACTAACAACACAAAACACTCTATCATCTATAGCACATACAGAATGATAGTTCCCTGTTGTTGTCCACTTTGCCCATCCAGCTTTCTCTTCGTTTCTTATTGAATGAAATACAGCAAGACTACCATCTGCATTTACAACAAACGCATACTGTTCTGGTCTATCAAACGCACCTTTTACTGATGCCATATGAACAGGATTATTTATAAGATGAGATGAAATCAATGATATAGGAGTTGAAACATATGCTGATTCTTTATCACTAAATAGAAATTCTCTAACAGAGGTTCCTGTTTTCTGTACATAAAGAGTAGCACCATCAAAAGGAAGTGGTCTTGTATAGGATGCACCATAAGGTGTCTGTCTTCTTATTTGTGTATTTGTAGGCGTTAATGCTTTATCAGCAAAAGAAGGAATATATAATTCTGATGTACTTGTAAAAACTTGCAAGTCACGATTAGCAACTAAATGACGTATAGCATTAAACTCACCAACATTAATTGTTATTTGTATGCTGTCACTATCACCAGCTGAACCAACATCATAATTAAAATATTCACTAGTTGTTGAAGCCCATATAGCATCAGGTTGATTTGTTGTACCAGCAAACCACAATCTATCTTCATGAAATGTTATTGCACTTGGATAACCACGATAGGCTCCGATAGATGCTTCATCCCAATTTGTTGAAGCTGTTGTTGCTGATAATGTTTTTCTAACTGTGCCAGTTACAACTGTTGCACTTGTATATCCAGTTATTAATACTTCATTCCCAGCATATCTTATAATTGTACCGACATGGCTTGAGTTCCAGTAATCAGCCGAAGTTGTCATTGTTTTGCCAGTACCACTTGTTGCCTGTGGTGTTAAAGTTACACCACTTGCTTGGAAAGAAAAATAAGGTTGATACGTTTGGTCATCTGCTACTGTTTCATCAAAGGCAAATGTTGTTACTGAAAATGCTGTAACAGATGTCCTGGTTATTTTACGAATCATAAAATCAGGATGTGCAATAAACATAACGTCAGCATTTTGGGTGAACGTCATTCTTTCTAAACGTGCTGTTGTCCAAGGCAAACTAGCACTTGCTGAGTCAGCTGTAATTGTTGCAACTAAACTAACTACTCCTGTTGATGCATTAATACGAAAAACTTTTAATCCAGCATTATAAAATGCCATGATATATCTTTCATCATCACTAAATAAAAATGGCTCTAATCTAATTTCAACTCTGTTTGCTGTGTTAGGTGTTCCTGTAAAAGTATGTAACCATTCTGTACCAGCCCTTCGTTTAACACCACCTTCAGCTAATAAGAAAAGATTTCTTACTTCTTCTGCACCCTGTACATATGTATTTAGATCAGTACGCATCCTCATGGATGGACTAATTTCACCTCTTTCAAAATTATTTTGAGGTATTCTTACTTTCATATCAAGACCTTCTTGATACAATAAAACGATTTGTTACAAGTTTTTTTGTTGTTTGTTGTTGGCTATCCATAGTTCTAGCTTTTTGCAAATAAAACTTAGCATTATTAAACATCATACTTGATAACCCTTCATCTCTTGCAATGCCTAATGCAAACTGAGCAGATAGTTCATATACTAATGCTTGAACAAAGTACGATGGAAACTTTGCTTCTGACTGTCTAAAACTATAATCGGCTATAACTACATCAGTAGTTGTCGCATCACAATAAACATAATTACCAAATATATCATACTTAATTGGGCTATCACTAACTGTTACTGTATGAACATAAAGTGATTCAGCTGGTATTAAATATCCAGCATCCCATCTTCCAGTTGGTGTATCAGTTAGTCTATTCAGTATTCGTTGGTCAGTTGCAAATCTCCATCGACAATTAACCAATGTTGAACGACAAGTATCTTCATATAAATTAACAGCAACTAATGCTTCATTTGTTCCATCTTCAAAAGATGTCATGGGTGATGCACCAATAAGAACTAATGCTCTATTGCAAATATCAATAGGTGTTGTAGCTGTAGTACTTTTAACTGTCATAATAGATAGGGGGGATTTCTCCCCCCACTCCTAATTAGTCGCTATCAGTTTCAACTACTGCTGTACCATCTGATACATCAACAACTGAACCAGTATTTGAAAGCACAGTACAAAAATTTGTTGTTGGAACATTAGTGTCCATAACAATAATTAAGTCTCTGACGTTCAACATATTAGCAGAATCATTAAAATAACCAGCAGTGTTAACAGTTGCAATCGCATCTGCAGTTTGATAAATCCAAAGATTTACTCCACTTGCTCCACCTATTCGGTGTAATCCAGTTTCACTATAAGCCATTTAAACCTCCTAACTGTTATTATCTAAGACTTCATAGACACCATTGTCATCAATGACAGTGGAACCCATGGACATCATAGATGTGGTTAAATGAGATACTTTTTCTGGCACATAGTTTACTTCTGTTGAAACATCTGCACCAATACCTAAACCAACAGCTGAACTATGGTAAGCTATATTCTTACCAGCTGTAACGGCTGACGTACTGAACCACATAAACGATAGCCAATTCTTAGCTGTCATTCCTCCAGCATAAGGAAGCTGTGCTTCACCTACATAGTCTGCACTTGAGAACTCTGTAATTGTGAATAGGTCAGCAAAACCTTTAGGATTCATGGCAACAAATCTTTGTCCATCTTCAGGAACATCTGCTACACCCATTGTTTCAAACAATGAGAGAACATCTGCTCTTTCTAATGCAGAACTTGTATCATGTATTTGGGTTGAATTTGCTCCAGCATCCATTGCTGTGTAGATAAGTTCATCAGTTTTACGACCTAAAGCACTCGCAGCCGAAGTTGCTATTGCCTGTCGTTCATTGATGTTTGTTTTTAACTCATCTAGTTTGTCAATGTATTCTGGTGCGTAATGATCGGTTAATGTAACATCAACAGTTGTATGTGTTAATTCCATTGGTGTAACATTACCACTTCTGCTTTTAGTATTAGCTGAACCAGTACCTATCTTTTGGAAACGAACTTGGTTTCCTCTTACATTACCAGCTGTACGAACTGTGTTTCTTAACTTAGAACCCATACGCTGATATGCCAGATGGACTTCTGACTCAAACTGTTTAATAAAAGCTGTATCTATGGTATTCGCCATAAGATTTCTCCTTTAAACAAGATTAAATTTAAGATGCTTTCACATCCGTTAGCATGATTGTCCATTCTTAGCATCTGCATGGTTGCCTTTTTCAAGACCATTCAGCTTAGATAAGGGTCACTTAATGTACTACTGCCACATTTTTTATATTTTGGCAACGTGTAAAATGTAATAAAGTGGTATTTTTAATATTTATAACTGGACCTTCGATAGTAAACCCTAATCTTGTTAGCCATAAAATAGTATCGTAATGGTCTTTTGGAACTACATTCCATATGATTTTATTTTTTGCCTGTAACAATTCCACCATAGATAAAGATGCTTTCACAAAACTTTTTTTGTATTTAAATATAGTATCACTACCTAATGCCCAAACAATAGCATGATGTTTACGTTCTTCTTCTGGTACAGTTCCAAACATACATATAGGTTTGTCTTCAACTATGGCTGAATATGTAGGTGCTTTCATTGTCAAAGGCGTTACTAGTGTTTCAAGTGGGTCACTATTTGCTAACTTAACTTCACGCAAGTCATTATTTCTTAAACGTGTTGACAAATAATTAGCGTGTTCTAACTCTGCTTTAATTATTTTTATGGGTCCTACAGTAGCATACAGCTTATCTTTTAGCATACAACTTTGCAAATCCTTCATCAACTTGCTTTATAAAGTCAGGGTTTCTATCTTTGGCGTTCCAATAACGAGGGTCTTTCATCATTTCTGTAAGGTCTGATTCTGATATTAGTCCTGTTGGATTAGATGTTCCTGATATTGTTGCACCTTTTAATTTCTCTATAATCATTTCCAAAGTTTCAATTCCTTTTGCTGTTTGTGCCATGTCTTCAAATGCACTCCTACTTTCTTCAGGAAAGTTTGCTTGTGACCATAAACTTACAGCATCTACTCTTGCTTGAGCATTATCACCTAATGCTTCAAGTTCTTTTTCAAGATTAGGTTGATTAGCTTGTAAAGCATCTGTGTACATATTTATTCCTTTAGAGAATTGTTCTTGATTATAACCATTCTCCCATGATTCGTTTGCCCACCATTTTAATAATTCATTATCATTAGCTAGTTCTTCATCAATGCTTTCAGGTAATTCATAATGACCTGATGTTTCTGGTCTGTTTGCATAGAAGTTATCTTGCATTTCTTGTGTAATGGATTCTCGTAATTCTTCATCCTTTGCACCTATTTTAGATTCTAAATTTGAATAACTTGTTGCCATATCTTCTGCTGTGTTAAATTTTTCAGGCAACCACTCAGGTCTTTCTGGTGCTGTTGTTTCTTCTACGGATAATTCAGTTTGTTCACTCATTTTCTTTTTACTCCATGACTATGTTGAATACGTCTTTCTATTAAACCAACAAGATAACGCTGACCTTCTAGATGTCTTAGTTCATTGTCAGTTATATTAGCACCAGATACAGACTCTATTGTTATATTTCTCAGGTACTTTAATACAGCTTGTCCACTTGGCGTAGAAAAACAGAAAGCTATATCATGTGATAATTTTTCATCAGCATCTTTTTTTCTAGGATAACCATCTATGCCTACATTACTCATTGTACTGGTTGTTCCATTCCTTGTTGTTGTTGCATCTGTGCCATTTGCTGTGCCATCTGCGTTAACATTGCTCTTTGTTCTGGCGATCTAATTAAGTTATCAGGTACACCAAACTTTCGTGCTAAATAAATAGATACCTCTTGTGAATCTATTAACAGATTTAATATCTGTGGACCGAACCGACCCCCTACAAGTTCAAGGAATCTATCTACACTCACAACATCTGCCTGTGCTTGTGCCTGTGCCAATGGTGAAACAGAACGAATCTTTACTTCTCTACCATTAATTGTTGGAACATCTATTCTACCTTGCTTCTTTAAAATATAAACAACTCTTTGCAATACTGGTGTTACAAGTTCTGCTTGGAGCCTTCCGAAAGCACTGCCTATTCGTCTAGATAGGTCAGCCATTCGTTCAGCAATTTCTGTTGCAGATGCTGGTGTTCTGTTTGGATCGCCTAACATATCATTATATAAAGCACGTTTAATATTATTACGCATATCACCAAGAACTAAATCAGCAACATCAAAACGACCAGCACTATTTATTGGCTGTAATCCAGCACTTCCAGCTGACTTAGGAATTACAGTTCCAGGAACTAACGAAATTGAATCAGGATTAATAATGCCATCATCTTCCATTTGGTATATACCAGAGATTGCCATCTGTGCGTTCTCTAATATTAATTCAACTGTGAGATTGGTAGTCTTGATTGCACTTAAAGCATTAATTAATGGTCCTCTCCCATAAATTTCTCCACTCGCTTTAGACCAACGATACGCAATAATAGGACAAGAACCAATACCTTCATACCTTTCTTGCAGTAACTTTTCTTTTGTATTCATATCAACAACACAATAATGATGTGCCATAACATTTAATTTTGAATAATCTCTGTATATAATTTCTAAAACTTTTCTTTTATCTTCTGGATTTCTTTTAACTTGTTCTTCAACTTTTGCTGGTATCTTTGCCCTTGGATATGCAACAGTAAGTTCTGCACCACGGACAAGACGTTCTCTAAATATGTGGTCAATATTGTCATCAGGACCAACATCAAGTGCAACATGAGGTAGTGGAATAGCTGAAAAACGTACTGGCTGTATTGCATCACCTTCTTCTGCAAGTAAAACTCCTGTTCCTACAGCTAAATCCATAAATGATTCATGAACTTCTTGTGCAAAATTAGAGTTCTGTATAACTTCAAAAACGTAATCTGTCACTTCTTCTAATTCTGAATTAACTTGTTCTCTGTTTTCTTTTGGAACTTCTGACCCAGCCATTAAATCTGCCCATCGTGCAAAGTTTGGAACCATTCCAGCTTGTAATCGTGATGCAAATTCTTGTACACCAACAACAGCAGTTTCATCAAATATCTTATCATCCCTACGTTGACCAGCTGTTTCGGAATAGAAACTTTCTCTTTGTGGTAATGCATATTCATAGCACTCTTCAAAAAGGTCTACCCAATTTTTACGAACTGTTAATGCTCTTTCGTATCTTTTTAAAAGCTGTTGTGTTTTAGTATCATCAGCTGTTGATACAGAATCTATTAGATTACCTGTTATCATTTTACATACCCAATCCCACCAGATTCACCTGATATTAAAGAACGTCTACCTACTTGACCACCTTGTACTCTTGCTTTGTAAGCATCACTTTTCTTTTTTATGTTCTCTTGCATAGCTGTTTCTTCTGCTTTTGCTTTTTCTACAGCTGGGTCAACTTTAGGTTCTGGCATTGGCATTGCTTGTCTTCTACTAAATATGCACATAATTTCTCCTACATTCTTGCCCACATACCTTGCCTTCTTGGCTTGGCTTTACGAGCAAATACATCAAACTCTTTTCTTGCGTTAAATGCTTTCAAAGGTTTTTGTCCTGAAAGTAATTGTCGACCTTCACCAGCACCTAACATTAAATACTGTAACGCATCATGTATATGTGAATACATATTTTTATCAGGTTTGTCACTATATCTTTCACCTGATACTTGAATACGTCTGTATTGGTAGTTACCTTCAAACCCTTTTATAATAGTTCGACACCTATAATCAATCAATATACCTGATTGTCCTTCTACCATACTCGTTAAAGATTTATTAACAGCTTCAATTCTAAGACCGACATCATTTGACGATGCTGGTAATGCTCTAAGCCCACAGGCTCTAAGAATTTGAAAGGGTGTTGATTCATCTGTCTGCGCTCTAAAGTCACCAGATGGGTCACCATAGATAAGAGCATCGTGCGAAGCATATTTAGTAGCTAACTCTTCTCTTATTAATTCTGCAAACCTAACTATACCCATATCAAACGCTACAATTTCAGATTGGATTAACCATCTACCTCTTACTTTTTGACCGAAAACACAGGCTGGTGTTAAGCCAAAATCTAAACCAACATATACAGGGATACCGATTGCAACATTAACTTCTTCTTTTGCAACATGAACTTCAGGTGCAAACATTTGATAAACAGGTTTACCATCAGCGACATTACCTAGCTTATTCATAATATAAACATCTATCCAAGATTTTGTCTTACCTCGTATTGTATTATCATAATAGCTTTTAAGAAGGTTGCTGGTGTTCTCTGCTTTTGGATTATGCTTATAGTCATCAACATTACCTGACGAATCTTTTATTTCTAACATACCACTTGGCTGTGTATAGAATTTCCATGTATCAGGTTTAACAAGCATACGAGATTCTTCTTTTGGTATGTGGTCTGGAACAGGAACTTCACCTGACATTATTGACCACCAATGATCTTCTTCAGGTGCGTTGGTATCACATATAACCCCTGACCAACTTGGACCACCTTCACGCATTGAAGGGTATCGACCAACACGCATAGTACAAGCATCAACAATAGACTTGGGTAATTCTCTTGCTTCATTAACCCATACCCCTGTAAGTTCTAGTGACAGTAATTTTTTAACATCTTCTGGTCTATCAAGAGCAAGAAATAAAACCTCAAGGTCTACTTCCCCTTTTCTTATATAATGAGTGTAAGGAACTTCCCATCTAAAGTTTCCCCAAGTATGCTCTGGAAACCAATCTAACCACGTTTTAATTGTTGTCGTTCTAAGCTGTGGATTCGTATTCCGAATAATTGCCCACCTTGATTTGCGTATTCCTTTTTCATTTTTCTTTTGTGCCAATGCTCTACGGAAGACTTCAACGCAACAAGCAACCGATTTTCCTGAACCAACTGGTCCTCTAAGTCCTCTAAAGAATGAGTCACTCTTCATAAACTCCTTTATTGTTTCCCCATCAGGTTTGTACTTAAAGGTTGTCAATGTTGTTATCTCTACCTGTCTTTATTAAATTCTCTACAGTCTGTGGACCGAGGACAGAAATAAATTTATCAGCTTCCCAATCAGTCACAAACTCTCTGGGATAATGTTTAAAGTTTACTTTCTTTACAATCGTTCTTAGTATCTTTCTTTCATTAGGTTTAAGAATATGTAAGAAGTCTCCACTCACATCACAGCTCCAACAGCTAATCTAGTTAGTAAACTTTTAGTCTGACTCTTATTGCCTTGTCGTTTTCTAAACTCATCTTTAATCGCTTTCTGTTCTGCTTTACTGTAGGTGCTTAAAACATTTGGAACCATATATGCATTTAATCCAGCCGTAGTTGATAATCTTAATTGTCTAATTAAACTTGCTGGAACTTTGTTTGCCTTAACATTAAATACTGGAACCTCTGGTCCTTCTTTAGCATATGTTGATGGATTCATTTTAGCATCTGACTTTGCAATGTTTTGTGAAAGTATATTTGTTACCATTTTTATATTAGTTGGTTTTGTTGTTGTTGTTAGTGTTTTAGTTTTGCTGTCAAAGAATGTAGATGTATTAGTTTTATCTACTGATGTTGATGTTCCAGATGGCATACTTAACTTACTACTACCAACTAGTTTAGGCATACCTTTTCCTAATGGGTCTAGAAAGTTTTTAACTTTGTTGCCAGCACTACTTAATGTTTTAGCTACTGAAGAAACAATACTTGGATTAGCAACACTACGTCCAGCTTTGGTTGATGTCTTTAAGAATGTACGTTCTTGTAAAGAACCAAACCGACCACCAGACTTTAATACTTTGTTACCACCTCTAAGTAATGTTGGTGAACCACCTGTCTTACTTTGAAGCTGTGTTGTATTAATCTTAGGAATAGCAAATGACCTATCCGTTGCACCACCAGTTTTCTTAGCTAGTACATTAGGTTTTGCTTTTAAAGGTGTACCACCAGTTTTACTAGCAAGCTGTGACAGCTTTGTAGATGTAGATGTAGCTGGTGTTCCTCCAGTTTTATTTGCAAGTTGACTTAATCTTACTGCTTGACCTCCACTAATAGCTTTACCGATAGCTGGTTTGGCACTACCATAATTTTTACTTGCACGAAGATAATCAAACTTTGTTTTATCTTGAGTAGCCTTGCTCATTATAAGACTTTTATTATCCATTGTAGGTGTAGTTACAATCCTACCACCACTCTTAGTTGCTATAACTGTAGCTCCAGCATCAACCCTCTTTTCATAATCTGACTTTGGTGGCGTCCCTACTTTAAAACCAAAAAGCGTCTTCTGCTTCTTAGGCTTTCTTCTAGCAGATAAATAATTCTTTGGTGGCATAATAAATCTCCTCTTTATAAATCACCTTTAACAGAAAAATATTTTACAGGCAAGTTATTAATATGTAACTAGGATGTGAAGTCTAGCAGTCATGTCCCACAGTATTTATTTTTTAAAAAGCTTTGATGAGATAATTGCGAGTGATAGGGATTATATGGCGAGAGGTATGCGAGTTTTACCCCACCCCTCTCTTTACGATAAATCTATACTTACTGATATATCACCAGCATGAAGATGCATATGTTTGTCTGGTGCTTTGAATCCAGCACGATCTAGAATATCTTTACTCGCTTCCAGTTGAACATACTCACTCTTAGCTGAATCAGTCAATGATAGAAGTCTATGGACTGCTTTAGTAGCCCCCAATCCTAAAGTATCCTTAATGTGTTGCATCATGTATTCTTGCACATGAGGTCTCTTCAAAGTCTTACTAGCTGTCACTCTACCAGAATTACCTTTAGCATAACCAGCGATTTGTGAAGCTTCAGTTATAGAACAACCTGATGCTACGATGGTATCAACAAGTTTAATCTGTTTTGATGTAAGTTCTCTTCTCATCCTAGCTATATATTCAGACTATAAAGGGTAACAGTCAAGTGTTTTTTATATAACATAGAAAGAAGAAGTGAAGAGAAGAAATAGAAAGAAGAAACAACGAGACATCGCGATAACAATAACTATCGAGTAATACAAGATGTCCTCCGCGCCTAGTCATCTCTATAGAGCGAGATGCCGAGAGGAATCTTGTATCACCAAGCACCAAAAGGTGTCGATAGTGATTGTTAACGCTTTGGGTATAGACAGAAAATATATAAGAGAGTAAGGACTCTGTCCTCTCAGTCAAGCGAGAAATAGCTAGTCTAAAAAGCGACGTCGACAAAGGCGATTTCTAACTTGACTGATTCACCTGTTCTCGCCGAATGGCAAGGGAAGAAAGCAAGGGAGCTTTTTCCCTTGTTTAATTATAATATTAACTACTAAATGGAGTGACTAAAATGACTATTGAACTAAACGACCACATAACAAAATTAACTGGTACATATGATAAAGACCTTGTTAAA
>TARA_R110000765_G_scaffold104734_2_pt1 | contig 19818 bp, 15 predicted proteins | sample TARA_R110000765 | Tara Oceans TARA_R110000765 (sample SAMEA4398168) | marine metagenome | biome: Polar Biome; feature: [MES] marine water layer (ENVO:01000295) within the mesopelagic zone...; material: water (ENVO:00002006), including particulate matter (ENVO:01000060) such... | reverse complement strand
GAGATAACTCTATTACCTGGTATTTGAATGGTTTGCACTTTAATTGAGTAAGGCTTTAGCGCTTCTTGAATCACTTCATGTAAATATAAGCTTAAAGGAGGCGGAGTATGTGTAGCAAAGACTAACTTTTCTCCTGCTAATGTAGGCAAGGAAGTCAATATCATCATAAAGACAACAACAGAGTTGAAAAAAATCTTTATGTTTAGGTACTTCATATATCCCTATCCTCAAATAGTGATGTTCTTTCAATCATACTGCTTAATTTTTTACTGTGAGTTTTGAGTGATAAATTTAGTTGCTAGATAACTGCTAATGTAATTGAAATATAAAAATTACCGTACACGCTAGATATACATAATTTACAGTTTTCGCAGCTAATGTTTATAGGCTAACTTTTTAACTGGGAGCAGCGTTAAAAATATCGCTTCGAACTAGTGGTTAATAATTTATAAAAATAATACTCATCAAACAAAGTTCAGTAACAAAACTATTTTGGCACTAGATATAGTTTTTGGCAAATATTGTGTTCAGTACATTTTATAAGTACATTAAGTGGCAGAGACAAACCGTTTATTTTTAAGCTTAAATGCTTCAAAAGGAGCACAAAATGCTAACGACAGCACTACAGTATGCAGAAAAAGCTGAAAAACTCTGTGTTTTACCTGATGTTTATTTACGATTACAAGAGATGATGGATGACGAGCAATCTACTTTAGCCGATATCGCTGGAATTATAGCGTTAGATCCTGCTTTAACATCTAAGTTGCTAAAAGTCGCTAATAGCGCGTTATTCAATTTTCCGCGTGAAATAGGCACTATTTCAAAGGCACTAGCTGTTTTGGGGATAAATGAAGTACGCAATTTAATTAATACTTATGGTGTTACTTCCGCTTTTGCAACGATTGATACCAGTATTATTGATATGGACAGGTTTTGGGAAGTGAGTGTCGATTGTGCTTTATTGTGTAAATACTTAGCCCAGAAAAAAAACATTAAAAATGCGAAAGGTTTATTTGTTTCTGGACTGTTACATAACATTGGCGAACTAGTCGTTATGCAAACGGATCCAAAGAAAGCGCAATATTGTCAAGATTATGATAAAAATGAAACGCCATGGCAGCGACAACAAGATGTTTTTGGTTTTACTTATGCTGATTGTAGTGCTGAATTATTAAACTTATGGCAATTGCCTCAAAGTATAATCTCACCCATTGAACAGTATCACCAAGCGTACAGTGAAGATAAAGATGAAGCTGTTTCATTGCTCTATATCTGTACTCGACTGGCTTTATTAAATTCACATCCAGGCATGTATTCAAAAAAATCATTTGTTGGTCAACATATTATGGACGATTTAGGCATTACTTTTGATGACTTAGATGAAGCGGTAAATTTTTGTAATATTGAGGGTATGACAATTTTGTCAGCGTTATCATTAAAAGCGTAGTTGCTATGATAGTGTGATAATTAGTTAACAATTAATAAAATAAAAAGTTTACTTTATTAATTGTTAACGATATAGTGCAGGCGTTAATTATTCCCATCTAGTCTATTTAACCGATTATTTATAAAATCGTGTTTGCCTTTCCTTTTCACAGTTAGTCATCACCTAATTTATTAAGCTTAAATTATTGTCTGATTTTTCGAGTGTGTCTCGTTAAAAAGTTGTTATTTTTCAAATAAAAAAGTTCCACTACACAATAATATAGCTTTTGTTCATGCGTTTTAACGCACATTAAAAGAGTTTATTATGTCTTATACATACCAAGGTACGATCTATTCGATCGCATCACCGATTCAATCAATTTCTGTTAACAAAAATAATGTTGCAGTTACTGATAAAAACGGTACAAAACTAATTTCATTTACTAATGTAAATGAGTCAAAATCATTCTTAGCTTGGGTTTACCAAAGCTAAGAAATACCTACTTTAGCGGTTAAATAATACCCGTTTAAGCTTTGTTTTAACTGAACGCCAATGTGTAACAGGCTTGGTTGGCGCCAACGCTATCAAATGCTGCCATTGTTGTTCAGTTAATTGAACCTTTCCTCCATGTGCCAAAAGTACAGATTCTATATTTAATGCGTTAATCTTTAGTAAAGATTGAAGGTATCGTTTAGGATAAAAAACTGGGTAGGGTGGAATAAAAGCTCCGCGCACTTTTACCATTAAATCAGCAACATAAACTTGATTACTTACTTTATGGTGTAATGATATATCTCTGTCAGTATGGCCTTGAGTGAAATGTACCTGCCAATCTTCAAATCCTGGTAAAACTGATTGATCACTAAGATAAAAATCAGGCGTTAGCTTGCTTGAGTAATAGAGGTGTTTTTTAGCTTTTTTCTGTCGACCCGCTACCCATAACGTTAATAGTATATCGGTTAAGTGCATTAGTTTACCGTCAACACCTGAATACCACTGCCCAGGCACATTGGCCGCTGCTACCTGACTGCCATATTTTTTACGTAACAAATTCGCAGCACCAGCATGATCAGGGTGCATGTGTGTGACTACTATTAAGGCAATATCTGACATAGGTCGATTAAGGGTATTGTTTACAAAATCTTCTATAATGGCAACGTCAGCACGGCAACAGCCATCAAGTAATAAAAATTTATCAGCGTACTCAGCTAGATAAATATTTTGAATATATCCATTTAAGCAATGCAGTTTAATCATAAAAGGTACTTTAATGAGTGAGTAATGATTAAAGTACCTTGTTATTATTAAAACCTCAACAGGTAAGACCAGAGTTTCCTGAGATGAGCTGTAGTTATTTACGCTTACAATTAGCTAATTGTTAAGTTTTCCATTTTAATAGATCATCTAGCCATTAAATAGACCATATCATTCATAGTTTTTAGCCTTAGCAAGTCATACAATAATGCTTCTAAACTATTGTTATTGGGATTTTTCTTGGAACTTTGGATTTACTTCACTTTACTTGCTGCTTTCATGCAGGCAATACGAACAGCAGGTCAAAAACAACTTACCCAACACCTTAATGCTATGGCAACAACAGGAGTGAGGTACATTTATGCGCTGCCTTTTGCATGGCTATATTTATGGTGGGTTGCAGATTATCGTGCACTAGCGATACCTTCTTTAAACACACAATTCTTACAATACGCCCTAATTGCCTGTGTTATGCAAATTATTGGTACGGTATGTTTAGTTGCTGCATTTAAGTATCGAAATTTTGCGGTGGCAACGAGTTTGGCTAAAACTGAAGCTATTCAGGTCGCTGTTGTTGGTGCTTTACTATTTTCAGCTAGTTTAAGTTATATGGGCTGGTTTTCAGTCATTATTGGTGTTGTAGGTATTTTGTTAGTCTCGAAAGTAAAATTTACTTTTAAAGATGTGCTGCAAAATCCCGGAGCAGGTTTTGGTTTAGCGTCAGGTTTAGGTTTAGCTATTACAACACTGCTTGTGCGAGAGTCTAGCTTGGCATTAAATAGCGACTTATTGTTGAGCGCTGCTGTTACCTTAACTTTTATGATCACGGTGCAATCGCTCATTTCTATCGTCTACGTTTATTGTCAAGATAAGCAACAGATTACGAATATGTTTAACCAATGGCGCTTATGTTTATTTGTTGGTTTAACTAGTGTTATTGGCTCGATAGGTTGGTTTACGGCTATGAGTTTTCAACAGGCGGCTTATGTTAAGGCGTTAGGACAAGTAGAGTTTTTTATTACCCTGTTTATAACATACCGTATTTTCAAAGAAAAAATATCGGCCACTGAATACTTAGGTATGTTGTTAATCGTGATAAGTGTTTTGGTGCTATTGCTGTGGGCATAAGTTCAGGCATAACTTAAAACATAACTGTAGACATAACTTTTGGCATAGGTTTGAGCATAGATTTGCTTCTAAACTGATGTATAACCGCGGAGATAGTAAGGCTTGAATTTTTCGTAAAGGCTTAATTAAATTCATCAAGAGGATAATTCTTAATTCAATTGGTATCACTATTTTGTTAAACTCTCGCACAAAGACTTATGCACCATTTTCGCCATGTAAATTTGGCACATTAACACTAATTACTAGCTTGGAAATAAAATGAAAATTACCGATAAAACCGTTGTTCAGTTTCATTACGTACTTAAAGATGAAACAGGTGTTGAAATAGAAAACTCTTATGAAGGTAACCCTTTAGCCTACCTTCACGGTTACAAAAATATGTTAGTGGGTGTAGAAAATGCATTAGTAGGCAAAGAAACTGGCGATAAGTTTTCAGTAACTTTACAACCTGAAGAAGCATACGGCGAACGCCAAGAAGATGCCATTCAACGCGTGCCGGTAAAGCATATGCAAGGCTTACCTACGCCAAGTGCTAAATGGAAAGCAGGTATGACAGCTGTGGTAAATACAGATGGCGGTCAACGCCAAGTAACTGTTGTTAAAGCGGGTAAATTTATGGTGACTGTTGATATTAACCCACCACTAGCAGGTAAAGTGTTAACTTTTGATTTAGAAGTTGCAGATGTACGTGAAGCAACGTCTGAAGAAGTTGAACATGGTCATGCACATGGTGCAGGCGGACATCAGCACTAATTAGATAATGAGTGAAAATATAAAATAAACCGGCTTTAAGTCGGTTTTTTTATGCGTAAAGTTAAAATTATACTTGTGTTCTAAAGTCGGCACTATTGGCATTTTAATTTGAAGTGTATAGATAAACGATGATATTGATGTGGAGTATGCTTGCTTAAAGCTGCCGTTGTCGATTCGACCTAAAACTTCAATGACCGCTTTGATGCAGGTGCCAGACACTAAAATGTTAGTGGCTACTTAATTCTTTAATATCGCTTCAGCTAGTCAACCACTTTTCGATCACTTTTTTCACTTCAACTTTTGCGTACATTAGCGGCTTTCACAGGCGTAAAGTTTTGTAAATTACCTGAAAGTACACAAATTGATTTGTATAGTGACCTCGATATTCATCATTATTCTTTCAATGAAGGTTAGGTTTACTATGATAAAAGTTATCATCGCGTTAGTGTTATCAGGTTTTACTTTTCTACAAGTGGCTAACGCTGCTGATCAACTTACTGCAATCATTATTGGCTCTGGCTCGCCTATTTATAATGAAAAACGTGCCAGTGCTAGCACCTTAATTTCAGCAGGTAATACACATATTTTAGTTGATATGGGTAATGGTACACAGGCTAATTTGAATAAATTAGGGGTTGACCCTCGGAACTTAACGGCATTAGTTTTTACTCATCATCACCTTGATCATAACGAAGAGTTTGTACCTATGTTTATTCGTTCGCTGTTAGGGCGGGGTAACTTTTCTATTATTGGACCTCCTAATACCGTTAAGTTTACTGAAGCAAATTTAACATTGTATGACGAAGATATTTCATATCGCTTAAACAAAACTCAACGCACGGTTGCTGAAAGGCAAAAATCCTTTGAAGTAAAAGATTTAACCGGTGGAGAGTCATTTAAGATTGGCGATATCATTGTCACCACCTTAAAGGTACCACATAACATTTATACCCTTGCTTATCGCTTTGACTATCATGATCAATCTGTTGTTATTACAGGTGATCTTACTTATTCCGATGAGTTACCAATGCTTGCTAAAAATGCCGACTTTATGATTATTGATTCGGGTGGCATGATTATGAAAGATGGGCGTCGTAAGAGTAACAATAAAAACAAAAAAGGCAGTAAAGCGACTAAAAATGGTAGCAATAACAAAAGCAGGCTGTCGAAAGAGCATGCACACCTTAACTTAGCAGATTCTAGCCGTATGGCTGACAAAGCTAACGTAAAAAATTTAGTTTATACACACTTTAATTCGACTACCGTTGATACTGTTGCTAGTTTGGAAGAAATTAAAAAGAATTACCGCGGTAATGTTATTTTTTCTGAAGACTTAATGGTGCTTACAAAAGCTATTGCTTCGAACTCGAACTTAACTTCAATAACGCACAATGTCACTAGCAGTTATGCCATTGTTGATACAGGACAGAGGCTAGCTTATAGCAACAATGATGTTATTTCATTACCCACTGCTAGCGAAAAGTTTTTCGGACAAGATGCTAGTTTTATTATTAATGCGCCGTCTTATACCGACAATCGTGATGGCACTATTACCGATAACATTACTGGCTTGACTTGGCAAAAAGAGATGGGTGATAAGTTAACTTTTGAAGCGGCAAAAAAACAAGTTCAGGAGATAAGGTTAGCAGGTTATAGCGACTGGCGTTTACCAACAATTAAAGAGCTTTATTCGTTAATTCAATTTTCAGGTAGTGTGAAAGGAGACAAAGCCCTTTATCCGTTTATTGATACCACCTACTTTAACCAACCTATTGGTGATACTCACTCTGGAGAGCGAGAAATTGACGCGCAAACTTGGTCGAGTACTGAATATGTCGGTAAAACCATGAGCAATGACGATACGGTTTTTGGTGTGAATTTTGTTGATGGTCGTATTAAGGGGTATCCAAAATATAACCCGCGTACGAATGACGCTAATAAAATGTATTTTAGGTTAGTAAGAGGCAACACCGACTACGGTAAAAACAATTTTGTAGATAATGGCGATGGAACTGTCTCAGATCACGCAACCGAATTAATGTGGCAACAAGTAGATAGTAATAATGGGTTAAATTGGCAAGCGGCGTTGCAACACGCACAGCAGTCGACATTAGGTGGTTACAATGACTGGCGCTTACCTAATGCGAAAGAGCTACAAAGCATTGTTGACTATACACGATCACCTGAAACATCAAATTCCGCAGCTATTGATCCTATTTTTAAAGTCTCATTAATTGAGAATGAAGGCGGTGAACAGGATTATCCATACTATTGGAGTTCGACTACTCACCTTGATGGACCAGTCCCAGAAGCAGGTGCTGTTTATATCGCTTTTGGCAAAGCCTTAGGTGAAATGCGTGGTAAAACCATGGACGTGCACGGTGCTGGCGCTCAGCGAAGTGATCCTAAAACCGGAGAGCCAATGTCTAGAGGCCCGCAGGGTGACATGATCAGAGTAGAAAACTATGTACGTTTGGTTAGAGGGGGTAATGTTAATATCGCGACCGGTGAACTCACAGAAGTAAGAAGTGAGTATGGCGAGATCAGTTTAGTGCAAAAAAATTCACCTGAAATAAGTGCCCTTGAGGCGAAAAGTACGAGCAATAAGTTTATTAACCGCTTCGATAAAAATAGCGATGGTAAAGTTGAATTGTCAGAATTTAAGGCTGGCAAACAGCGCTTTAGCCATTTTGATAAAAATAACGACGGTTACATCAGCCCTGATGAAGCGCCGAGTGGCCCTCCTAAAAAATCGCGTTAAATATAATGTGAGAGGGCTTATAATTTATTCCATTATCAATGGCCATTTACAGAAGAATAAATCTTTGAATTTTCACAATATGTGGCCGTATTGCCATCATTGACAATACGGTTACAAATTTTAGTATTCAAATAGCCCCACCGTTGTTGAACGGAATAAACTGCCCATTTATCGAATTCATTTTTTATTCTTTTGTCATGCTGCTATAACTATAGGCAAATAATAAAATAACAATAAGGCTCAGTACATGTTCACATTGAAATCATCAATAAAAAGCATAGCGTTAGTCGTTAGTGTCGCGTTGTCTCATTCAGCTTTGGCGGCAACAACCGTTATTCATGCTGGCGAATTATTAGTAACTGCCGGTAAGGCTCCACTTAAAAAACAAACGTTAGTGATTACTGACGGTAAAATCACCGAACTTAAGTCCGGTTTTGTTGACGTTAATAGCTTTGGAAGAGATGCCAAACTTATTGATCTCTCTTCAAGTTTTGTTATGTCAGGACTTATGGATATGCATGTACATTTGCAAGGTGAGTTGGGCCCGAACAACGATAGTGAAATGATTAATTTATCTGATGCCGACACCTTAATGAAAAGTGCCTATTTTGCGAATAAAACCTTAATGGCGGGTTTTACTACTGTGCGTGACTTAGGCAGTAGTGCTGAACAAATATTTGCTTTACGCGATGGCGTGAAGCGTGGTTGGATAAATGGCCCAACGATTATTGCTGCAGGCAGCAGTGTTGCAGTCACTGGCGGACACGGTGATGTAGACGGTATGGCTCCAGATTTAATGGAGCTTCACACCGCAAAAACGATTTGTGATGGGCCTTACGACTGTCGAAGAGCTACACGTCACGCGATCAAGTTTGGTGCTGATGTTATTAAAATCACATCTACTGGTGGTGTTTTATCTGATACCGATACTGGCACGGGTCAACAAATGGCTGATGATGAATTAAAAGAAGTGGTTGAAACGGCACATTCGCTAGGGCGTAAAGTGGCGAGTCATGCACATGCTGCTGCCGGCATTAACGCTGCATTACGCGCAGGCGTTGATAGCATTGAACATGGTAGTTACGCCGACAAAGAAAGTATCAAATTGTTTAAAATGGGTGGAGCCTACTTAGTGCCCACATTAATGGCCGGTGATACGGTGGTTAACATGGCAAAAACTACTGACTTTATGTCCCCGGCTATTCGCGCTAAAGCAATACGTGTTGGCGGTGATATGATTGAAAATTTCAAACGTTCATACAAAGCGGGTGTGAAAATAGCTTATGGCACCGACAGTGGTGTATCAAAACATGGCTACAATGCCCGTGAAGCACAATTAATGTTTGAAGCTGGCATGTCAGCACAAGATATCTTAGTTTCTGCGACAATCAATGGTGCTGACTTAATTGGCCAGTCAAAAACGTTAGGCACATTAGAAGTAGGGAAAGTGGCGGATATTATTGCCATGCATGCTAGCCCACTCAATAATATTGATGAATTGCTAGATGTAGATTTTGTAATGAAAACCGGTAAAGTTGTTAAACAAAAATAGGCAAAGCTAGATTATATTTTGATAAAAACAAACTGTTTTTAAAGCAGTTTGTTTTTACTTTTTATCAGCGTTAAGTTTAATTTATTGTCGATTAAGCGTAACTATATTACTTTTTTTCTTCGTAATAACCCCGTTGTTAATGCCACGCCAATTAATGTTACGCTACCACCTATCAGCATCATTAAGCTAATGGTCTCACCTAAAAATAATGCGCCCCAAAAAATGCCAAAAGCCGGGATCAAATAAGTCACGGATATTGCTTTTGCTGGACCTAGTTGTGCAATAAGTCGAAAAAATAAAATATAAGCAAGACCTGTACAGATAACGCCAATTAAAATAACAGCCCCAATTGCGTTAGCGCTAGGAAGTGTTTCAGGTATAAAAAATAGACTTAATGGCACCAACATAGTGGTAGCGGCGATTTGGCTGCCAGCAGCTAAAGCTAACGGTTTTATAGCGCTTAAATATTTCTTAGTATAATTGGCTGAAATACCATAACAAAGCGCAGCTAGCATAGCGGCTAATGTTGGCAGTAACGCATTGTTTTCAACTGCTTGTGTTGCGGGTGTCGCAGAGAAGTGGATGTTGTCAGATACTAATAAGTAAACACCAATAAAGCCAATAATTAAGCCAACCGCTGCGCTTGGGATTAACTTATCTTTCAACCAAAAATAAGCCACGATTGCCCCGAACATTGGGGCGGTTGCATTCAACACTGAGGCGGTTCCAGCTGTTAGTGTTAATGTGGCAAAACTGAATAAGGCAAATGGGAGTGCGGTATTTAATGTGCCAACCACAAAGATTTTTAACCAATAGCCTTTTAGTGCTTTGGTTTGTTTGAATAATACTAAACAGACAATCAAGAAAATAGCCGCTATACCTGTGCGAAGCGTAGCAAATACTATGGGCCCGAATTCTGGAGCACCAACGCGCATAAACATAAACGATGCCCCCCAAATCGCGGCGAGTAACAGTAGTTCGCTATAGGCTTGATAATTTGGGCTAATAGGTGATTTCAACGAAAATCCTTAGTTATTATTGTTATCTTTAGTATAAATAGTTACTTGATGGATAGTCGCGATAATCGGACAGTTCATCGAAATTTAGGTATTAAACCGTGTGGTTTGTGGTTGCTTCGATTGTCATGACTTGTAATGTTGATAGATCACTCATCTGCCATTTAATATTAAAGTGATACAGGCTCATACCGTAAATTTTATCGTCAGTTTTATTCTGTTTATAGGCAGGGCGGGGATCTTGCTTTAGCACTTGTTCTATCAGGCTTTGCAGAGATGGATAAAGGGTTATATTGTCAGCTAAAGTTTGCAATGCTGCTACAGAAAATATGATTGTTATATTATTGCTCGGTTGATTTTGAGCATAACCTCCATGTGCATTTTCAATAATATCGGCATAGGGAACATAAGGCTTAATATCGATAATCGGTGTGCCATCAAGTAAATCTAATTCACTGATATGCAAAATAACCTGTGAATTTTTTTGACCTACGTTGTTTTGCCCTGCAGAGCATTTCTCAATTCGGTCTAATTTTACCACCGACATACCGATAGGATTAGGCCTAAACGTTGAACGCGTAGCAAATACCCCAAGCTTTTTATTACCACCTAAACGTGGCGGTCGAACGAGAGGTTTCCAGCCTTGCGATTGCGTACCATGAAAAACAAACAACAACCAAATATGGCTAAACTGCTCTAAGCCTCGAACTAACTCGTCGTTATTGGCTAAGCCTGTGAGGCGCAGTTGTCCTTGTGCTGCCGTAACAATACCCGGTTGCCTAGGAATGGCAAATTTCTCTTTGTAAGGCGAGTCAATAGTACCAATAACATTGAAGTTAACACTTTCTGTCATTATTTTATTTGTTCAACCTGATAAGCTCGACCGTAACAAACGGTCGATGCTAGACAATATTTTGCGGCTTTATCATCTTCGATCATGACACATTGGCTAAAAATAATGGCATTGGCGCCAAGCTTGTAGGCTTTGCCTCTAGCTTCGGTGCGAGCATCAATTTCATTTGGCGCAGCATGGTGCGCTTTTTCTTGGCAAGACTCGCCTTCAACCAAACCTAGAAGCTTATATTTACCGACAAGGTCTTTTTCACTGTCGACAATTTTAACTTTAGTTGGTGAAAAATAATTTTTGAAATTTTCGGCATCTAAGTTTGTCGAAATATCATTTATTTTTGCGCAGCCAGTGACGAATAAGGCTGCAAGAAAGCATATTGCTACATTGCGCTTAGTTGATAAAAATACCACAGTAGAGTTTTTCATTTTTGCCTTTAAATTTATGATTAGTTTGTCTTTAGTACAACTTTAGTTAACGCAGTTTATTGCTTTTTATCAGCTAGGTTACTATTACCCTTTATCCAATAATCGAATAGTTTATCCAGTGTTTTACTCTGTTGTTTCATTGTGATCCAATTACGCATAAATAGTTCAAAACTGTGATCATTTTTATTAATAGGGAAGGCCATAAACAATGGCGCTAATTCAGGTTTTGGCACTACAACGGTGTAACTTGGATTTAGCAATGTCCATGCTGATGAAGCTGCTGCGCCAAACAGCATGGCGTCAATATGTGAAAATTCAGGTTTAAAGAATAATCTAGGGGTTGATATTTCCCAAGCTTTGCCATGAGTAAAGGTACGAGCAATGGCTTTTTCATAGTAAAAGCTTTCAGGAATACCTAAAATCAGATCATCTCGTTGTAATATATTGTCCCAGTTGGTGAACTCTTCACGCCTTTTATCTTTTACAATAATTGCCAAGCTTTGTGAGCTGTAAGGCATGGTTAGTGTGTATTTGAACATATTGTCAGGAATAACTGGGACACCTGTTGTGATGTCTAAATAGCCCGATGTGAGAAGCGTTTGTGCTTGGTTGCGAAATACTTTAACGAATTCGATGTCAACATTAAGATCTAAAGCTAATTGATTCATGATCTCAATATCAAAACCGACCAATTTACCTTTATTATTGTGAAAAGAGTAAGGTAAATCGTCGCGATAATAACCTACGCGTATAAAACCTCGCTGCTTTATACGGCTTAGCACACCAACATTTGGCTGAAGGTTGGCACTATTATTTTGTGCATTATCAACATGCGTACTTTTTACACTTTCCATTAAAAAGTCACGTTCTATAAATTTAACGTAGCCCTCATACTGGTAGCTGATAGAGCTAAAGGCATACTTTAAACTAATAAAGGAAAGTACAGAAATAGCAGGAATAATAATTAAGTATTTTATCAGCGATTTTTTCTTAAGGGTGAAAGCTTTAGCCATGCTGGTTGCAACAAGAATAGGTAAACAACTGGCAAAAGTAACTGAAAGTAAGGCAGATAAACGACCGACTACTAAGTTTTCTGACACTAGAAAAAAGTCAAACATGCTATGCGAAACGTTAAATATCTCTAACAGATTTTGCATAGCTAAGGTACTAGTACCAAATAATTGCGGAATGCCCATCACAACCAGTTGTACGTAATCTTCAAAGCTTATATAAGCACCAGAGAACCAGGCAGCAAACAAAACAAAAAGCAGAGATAATAGCTTACCACCAACAGGCAAACTGTAACTTATAGGTACGATAACATCTGACACTTTATCAACATTGTCAGTATCTGGGTATTGTGTAGTAATTAGCTGTTTTGTTTTTTCCACAATGATTGGAATGACAACAAAAAAGCTGCCTGTAGCGAAGGCTGTGATCATAGCTTCTCTTGAAGCTTTTATAATTGCACGGTAACCAAATGGTGTAATGGTTGCTAAAAGCGCAGGAAAAACAAGAAAAGTCAGTAAAGCTGTTAATACTAATGCACTCGCGACATAAATCATTAAGCCATCAAGTTGAGAAGCGTCAAGCGTTGCTGCTGCTCGCCAACCAATACAAAACACACCTATGGGGGCAAAGCGCATGACTAGATGACTTATGTTACTAACCGATTGCTTTAAGTTACCCAGCACAGCTAATGTCTGACGTTTATTTTTAATGGGTATTAACCCAACACCAATAAATACACTAAAAAATACTACGGAAGGGATCACCGCATTTGCAAAAGCATTAAAGGGGTTCGAGGGTATAAATAATTCAACGATGTTAAATTCTTGGCTAACTTTAACGGTATTAGCGCTATAAAACTCTGCCGTTTGCCAACTCGGAAATGATAACGGTGCCATTAAGATAAAACACAACATTAAAGCGATCAGCAATATAACTAATATTATAGTGCTTTTAAGTGCAGATTTAGCTTTACTGGCAGACAATCCGCCAATACCTACCATCAAAGAAAGTGAAATATAAGGCAGGGCGGTCATTTGCAATAACATAACAAAGGCATCAGCAAGGTGATTAACCGTAGAATATAAGGTTACGCTGAAACTGCCGATGATTAACCCCATGGTCATCGCGACAATTATTCGAGTAGATGTTGGAATATTGCTGAACTTAAATTTTGTCATAGTGAATAAAGTAATTATTTTGATGCTTTATTATTTCACATACAGTAATAAAGCGAGTTAATAAAAATAAAGCAAGTTAATGAGTTACGACATGTAATATTAAAAAGGCAAACCCTACTAATGATGAAGGTTTGCCTTAACTTGAGTCTTTAGTACGTTACTTTACATAAATACTTATTTAACACGCATACCTGCTTGTGCGCCATCGTCTGGATTAAGTATCCACAAGTCTTTACCGCCAGGACCTGCGGCTAAAACCATACCTTCTGACATACCAAAACGCATTTTTCTAGGGGCTAAATTCGCCACCATCACCGTGTGCTTACCAATTAAATCTTCAGGTTGATACGCAGATTTTATTCCGGCAAATACTTGGCGCGTTTCACCATTTTCTTTGTCATCTAACGCTAAGGTTAATCGTAGTAACTTATCTGCTTTTTCTACATGTTCAGCGTTAACAATTTTCACAATACGCAAATCTATTTTAGCAAAGTCATCAAATTGTATTTCTTCTGAAATAGGATCCGCAGCTAATGGATCTGCCAGTGCTTCTGAGTTATCAACAACTTTTTCAGGCTTAGCTTTCTTCTTTGCTTTAGCTGGTTTTTCGTCATCTGCTTTTACCAATAAATTTTCTTTAGAAGCGTCAGTCATCGCATTGACTTTATCCATATCAACACGTTGCAATAATGCTTTAAATTTATTGATTTTATGATCGGTTAGTAAGGTTTTGTGACCTTCCCATACTAATTCGTCATTTAAAAATTCAGCGGTGCTGTCAGCTAAAACGGGTAGTACCGGTTTTAAGTAAATCATCAAGGTACGGAACATATTGATACCCAATGAACAGATATCTTGTACTTCTTGTTGTTTGGTTTCGTCTTTAACTAGCTGCCATGGTTCTTTAATCGCGATGTATTCATTTACTTTATCAGCAAGTGCCATTATTTCGCGCATACCGCGACCGAAATCACGTGCTTCGTAATGTGCAGCAATGCTATCGCCTGCAGCCATCACTTCATCCGCTAAGGCTTGGTTGTCAACATTTGTTGATAACATGCCATCAAAGCGTTTAGTGATAAAACTTGCACAACGAGAAGCGATATTAACCACTTTACCGACTAAATCAGAATTAACACGCTGTACGAAATCTTCAAGATTTAAATCTAAATCATCAATTTTGTGGGTTAATTTAGTGGCGTAGTAGTAACGTAAATATTCTGGGTTTAAATGTGCTAAATAGGTACTTGCTTTCACAAACGTGCCTTTAGATTTAGACATTTTTTCACCGTTCACGGTAACAAAACCATGAGCGAAAACAGCCGTAGGTTTGCGGAAACCAGCGCCTTCTAACATGGCTGGCCAAAATAGGCTGTGAAAGTTGATTATGTCCTTACCGATAAAATGATATAACTCAGCATCTGAATTTTTATTCCAGAAGCTGTCAAAATCGATACTTGAGTCTCTATCACATAGGTTTTTAAAACTGCCCATGTAGCCAATCGGCGCATCTAGCCAAACATAGAAAAATTTACCTGGCGCATTCGGTATTTCAAAACCAAAATAAGGTGCGTCACGGCTAATATCCCACTGTTTTAAACCTTGTTCGAACCATTCAGTAAGTTTATTTGCAACTTCTTCTTGCAATGTGCCACTGCGTATCCAGTCTGCTAACATAGATTCAAAAGCAGGTAAGTCAAAGAAGTAATGCTCAGAATCTTTTAATACGGGTGTAGCACCTGAAATAGCTGAACGTGGATTAAGTACTTCTGTTGGTGAATAAGTTGCACCACAGTTGTCACAGCTATCACCATTTTCGTCTTCACTTTTACACTTCGGACAAGTACCTTTTACAAATCGGTCAGCTAAGAACATGCCTTTTTCAGGGTCATATAACTGAGAAATAGTGCGGGTTTTAATATGACCTTTCGCATACAAACTGTTGTAAATTCTTTCAGAGTACTCTTTGTTCTCATCGCTATGCGTTGTGTGATAATTATCAAAGCTAATGTGAAAGTCACTAAACTCTTTAATACGCTCTTCACGCACACCTTTGATCATTTCTTCTGGTGTTATGCCAAGCTCTTGTGCTTTAAGCATGATAGGTGTGCCGTGGGCATCGTCAGCACAAACAAAATAAGTTTCATGACCACGCATACGTTGGAAACGAACCCAAATATCAGTTTGAATATGCTCTAATAAATGGCCTAAATGAATAGAACCGTTGGCATAAGGAAGGGCACAAGTAACTAAAATTTTACGCTTATCTGCAGATTGCACAGAAGACTTTGATAAAGACATATAAAGTTTACATATTATTGGTGGTAATTATGCAGTGAATGGTACAGAATTTGTTGTTACTTTTCATTAAGAATTATCGTCTTTATGTCAATAAAGCCGAGATAAAAGCGCGTTTAAATCATGTTATCAAATTTCTTTTCTAAAAATGAAGTCAGTGCCGATAGTCAAAAAGCAATTAATGCTTTTTTAGATGCTTATCGCTCCGATATATTCCCTCAAGGGATACAAGTTATTGCACAATCGTTAACGATGCGCATGGCAAAAAAAATAATACAGATAAAAATGGTACTTCCGTTTCCCTGTGACGGGCATTTGCATGATATTGCTGAGCAGTTATCAGAAGTAATGCAGCAACCAGTAAATTTCGAAGTTGAATATAATATAAAAGCTGTAAGGCAGCATAATATTAAGGGCATAAAAAATATTATTGCAGTAGCTTCAGGTAAAGGTGGCGTTGGTAAATCTACTACAGCAGTTAATCTAGCCTATGGCTTAATTGCCGAAGGTTGTAATGTTGGCATATTAGATGCTGATATTTATGGCCCATCAGTACCTACTATGCTGGGTTTAAAAGGTGCAAAACCAAGCTCCAATGATGGCAAATTGATCACGCCACTCGAAGCAAATGGTTTAAGTGCCATGTCGATTGGCTTTTTAGTTGATGATGCTGATGCAACCGTTTGGCGTGGACCTATGGCAAGTCGTGCATTCTCACAATTACTCAATGAAACAGACTGGCCAGAATTAGATTACTTAATTATTGATATGCCACCAGGTACGGGCGACATTCAGTTAACTTTAGCTCAGCAAGTTCCCGTTGCAGGCGCAGTAGTGATCACCACACCACAAGATATTGCCTTAATCGATGCCATTAAAGGCATGGCTATGTTTGAGCAAGTTAAACTGCCAGTACTGGGTATTATTGAAAATATGAGTTATCACCAGTGTGAAAATTGTGGACATCATTCGCATTTGTTTGGTGAAGGCGGTGGTACACGAATCGCTAAAGATGCAAATACCCAATTACTTGGACAATTACCCTTGGATATTCGTATTCGAGAAGATGCAGATAGCGGAAGTTTAGCAATTAATGAAAATAGCACTGGAGAAGTTGCGCTGCTGTATCGTACTATAGCGCGTAATGTAGCAGCACAATTATATTACCAGCTAGATATGCGCAGCCCTACAACGGCTGAATTGGTGCTTAAATAACTAAAATAGTTTAGTGCCACTATAAAGTTAAAGCGAAAAACACCCAAAGTTTTTGGTCAATACAGTGACAATTATTTCAGCCATGAGTTTAAGTGCAATAACAACTGAGCCTAAGAAGAATAATCATGAGATTAAGTGACATAGATATAGAAGAATGCCTTCGCAAAGGGCAGATAGCAATTTCACCTGAGCCTGACAGCAGTATGATATCAGGGGTAAGTGTTGATATTCGCTTAGGTAATGAGTTTCGTGTATTTCAAGATCATACCGCACCTTATATCGACTTAAGCGGCCCTAAAGTCGAAATGCAAAAAGCCATGAACTCTGTCATGAGTGATGAAATTTATATACCTGACGGTGAAGCTTTTTTTCTTCACCCAGGTGAATTAGCACTAGCGGTAACGTATGAGTCAGTTACCTTACCTGATAATATCGTGGGTTGGTTAGATGGTCGTTCTTCGTTAGCGCGTTTAGGTTTAATGGTGCACGTTACCGCACATAGAATTGACCCCGGTTGGTCAGGGCAAATAGTTTTAGAGTTTTATAATAGCGGAAAATTACCATTGGCATTACGTCCAAAAATGAAAATTGCTGCGCTAAACTTTGAAACTATGTCGTCAAGTGCAGCACGTCCTTACAATAAGCGTGAAGACGCTAAGTATAAAGGCCAAATGGGCGCAGTTGCGAGTCGCATAAGCCAAGATGAAAATCACGATTAGCAAATAAAAGTGATATTAACAAAAAGCCAACGATATAATCGTTGGCTTTTTGGTTTTTAGTTCATGCTAAAATAAAACTTAGTCAGCATGAACGGCTGCTGATTGGGCTATTTTAATGTGGTTACTCGCTTTTGAAATGCAAATATTTAAAGCGGCAATTAATTTATCACGACTGTGGTAATGCTTAACGGTATCACTGTGTAATTCATGATGACAAATATCGATACGCGAAGAAGTAACGCTTGAGTCATGGCAAATTGCGCTATCAATTGGCAAGCATCCTACGTTTTCTTCAATCCAAGCTAACTTTTCATCTAACGTTAATGCAGCCGCGGGGCTATCTTCAGCCACTATATTATCAATAAACACACGATGAGCGTTAGTTTGGTTCAACGCATTGCTAATATCACGCACAAGCAAAGGAGGAACAACACTTGTTAAGAAGCTACCAGGACCTAAAATAATTAAATCGGCTTTTAAAATGGCCTCTACGCAACTTGGCAATGTTTTGACCAAAGGCGCTAACATTAAGCTTTTTGGCATCATCGACATTTTATCAACAGATATCTCACCAACACGGCACAGGCCTTCAGGGTAAAAAGCCATTAAATCGGTTGGCGTTTCAGACATAGGTAATACTGGCGTTTTAACTCGTAATAAGCGACGAACAAGTTTTATTGAATCAAGCGGGCGAGAATGTATTTCTCCGAGTCCGTATAAAATCAAATTACCAAGGTTATGACCACCAAGCTCATCTTCGCCATCGAAGCGAAAGTCGAATAGTTGACTACCGACTGATTTATCATCAACTAGCTGTGTAAGGCAATTTCGTAAGTCACCCCAAGCAATTGAACTACTTCGTTTTCTTAAACGCCCCGTAGAACCACCATTATCTGTTGTGGTAACAATACCAGTAAGTTGGTTGCCTAAAAAGGAGAGGGTAGAAAGTACACGTCCTAGACCGTGACCACCACCAATGGCAACAACATTGAGCTCTTTTAGCTGCATATAACTATTAATTTTTTCAATTGAATCTCAACCATACCGTTTTATTATTAATAAATAAAGTAACTGTCTACAGTTTATGGTGACGTAAGCGGATTAAACAACAATAACTACATAATCTTAGACTAAGGTATAGGCAATAATGAAACGGTAATTTTAATCCGCATTATTCCTGATTGTTTTAACTGTGATTGACCATACGTTTTTAACTGAACATTTACGGTAATAAGATAAAATTTAAACAACTTGTACTATAAGTAATCAGTTAACTAAAATCTTTCAAAAAAATGGCCTAATATCTAAAATAAGGGTTGACAGTATCTTGGTCGCTGCTTAGAATGCGCCTCGCTTTCAACGAGTAACTCGATTATTTGTTGGGAGAGGATTAAGGTAAGTATTAGGCCACTTATTTTATTTCTATGTGGGGCTATAGCTCAGCTGGGAGAGCGCTTCGCTGGCAGTGAAGAGGTCTGCGGTTCGATCCCGCATAGCTCCACCAATATTATTCACTCGTGTTGATATCATGAGTGAAAGATAGTTAAAAAGATAATAGCAACTGGATATACTAAGCTAATTTAGCGCGGTAAATCGGGTAGCTAAAACAACACTTTATAGTGATGTTTATCGTTTTAGTGTCCCTATCGTCTAGAGGCCTAGGACACCGCCCTTTCACGGCGGTAACAGGGGTTCGAATCCCCTTAGGGATGCCACTTCTTCGGAAGCTTCTTCGGAAGTAAAATGAAAATGAGTTCGTGTTTTATGACACAAACAAGAAATATATAATGTAAATCATAAGTTCACTAGGCTAGAGCTTTTTACGATTTTATTATGCTAAGTATTTTGAGTTTATAATGTGTCCCTATCGTCTAGAGGCCTAGGACACCGCCCTTTCACGGCGGTAACAGGGGTTCGAATCCCCTTAGGGATGCCACTCGTTTTTTAGTTAGATAAGTTTATTGGTAAGTGTTTTTTGACACATACTATAGAATATACAATGTTATTATAAGTTCACTAGGCTAGAGCTTTTTACAATAACAATGTGTTCAGTTTTCTATTGGTATTAATGTGTCCCTATCGTCTAGAGGCCTAGGACACCGCCCTTTCACGGCGGTAACAGGGGTTCGAATCCCCTTAGGGATGCCACCATTAACTTAGATTGATAAATGTTATTTATAATATTTAGCAATTAGATACAAAACATGAAGTAGTTAATTAACTATATTCATA
>TARA_R110000765_G_scaffold111260_4_pt1 | contig 19906 bp, 21 predicted proteins | sample TARA_R110000765 | Tara Oceans TARA_R110000765 (sample SAMEA4398168) | marine metagenome | biome: Polar Biome; feature: [MES] marine water layer (ENVO:01000295) within the mesopelagic zone...; material: water (ENVO:00002006), including particulate matter (ENVO:01000060) such... | reverse complement strand
GGTAATGTAGCGGTAAGTAATACTTCCATAGATTTATGGGCTAAAGGCACGGCTAATTATTTAAAGATAACGGATTTCTACAATGATGTTGGTGGTTTTGAGTTTACGTTAAGTGTTGGTGGTGAAGCAGACTCACAAGCTAATATGCCTCAAGCTGAAATGGAAACAAAACTAAATGCACTGGTTAACGATCTAAATACTGATTTTGTAACTAAGCACAGCTTGGTTTACTTTCCGATAGGTGATGGGTTGAGTGGTGATACAACGTCAATTCGTGCGGCTTACGATAATGTAATATCGACAAATGCTAACTGTAAATTTGCAGGTGATTTATCTGTAATAAATATTGATGTAGCAACGACAGCAGGAAACGACGGACTACACTTAAAGTCTGATGCTGATATGTTGACGGCATCACAAATAATCATTACAGCGCTAACTAGCTCCACTTTATCAATGGTTAATACTGATGTCCCGGACGGGCTGTATAGTATGAAGTTTTGGGATCTAAATACTAATATATTAATTGAAGAGTCGAGCGTAACATTTACCAGTGGTTCAGCAAGCCAATTAATAACTATAGGCGTCGGCGCTGATGTATTGGCATTTACGGCCGGGGTTAATTCACCGATAACAGGGATCGCATACGACGGAGTAACCGAGTAATGGGATTAAGAAAGTGGGGCGGGTTAAGAAAATGGGGCGAGGTGGCTGGGGAGGTGGTCGTTGCTGGCGCTACTGGGTCTTATGAATATTCGGGAATACCCTCAGACATAGAGATAGGCGATGTAGTGATCGTCAACGGGCAGACTGGTAGCTATAATTACAGCGGGGTAGTGGCCGATTTAATTATTCAAGGGCTGGTTGTAGTGACAGGGGGTACGGGGAATTATGCTTATAATGCTTTGAATGGTATAATAAGAGTACAAGGGCCAATAACTATTAATCCTAAAAACATTATTAGGGTTAGGCGATATTCAAACATAATAAGGGTTAAATAATGGCAGCAGGTGACACTAAGTTAATGAGCGACACTATCAGAAAGGATAGAGGGGGCGCTTACTCGGCGACAGATAATTGGCAGATAGTTTTTTTCTCTGATACATTTGCCAGTATCCTTTCAACAACAGCAAACCCAACCTCATCCACTTATACTGTGGTGAGTGGTGGTAACTTTGCCGCTAACTATCCATTAGCTAATGAGGCTGTAACGCGCTCAGGTGCGGTAATAAAGTTTGATGCTGATGACATAGGGCAGCAACTTAAAAACGCCTCTAACCCAGCGATTAAAACAGTAGGTTTGATTAATGCCACGGTATCTAATGATTTATTTCAGGTGTGGGATTTAACACCAGATGGAACTACAGCTGTAGATACGGTCAACAATGATTTTACTTTTAATTTTGGCGCTGGTGGTATCAACACCTCAACCAATACCAGTACGTAGCATTGTATCAAAATAACAAGCACCTTAACGGGTGTTTTTTTGTGCTATGATATAAATTATTTGAGGGCTATTTGAGGGCTTATGGCTAAATCAACAACAAGTATCACACCAGAGGCTAGGAAGAAAATGACTAGCAGAGGTAAATCTAAAAGAAACGTAGTCCTTGACGCTTTAAAGGCTAAAGGGGTTTTAGGTTTACGTAAAAATTCTACTAACGAAAATGCAGAGGCGGCCTTTTTTGGTGAGCTAGTTACCGTAGCGTTAAATGAAGCGGATAATAACCGTGGTATGTGTATTAAAATACTGGCTGATAAAGGGTGGGCAAGCGTTAAGCCATCTAGTGAGAGGGTTGTATTTCCATTTACAAAAGACGCGCAGCCACACGTTCAGGCTGCGGAAGTTATGGACGCCGTATCACAAGGATTAATACCACCGGACATAGGGAATACATTTGTTCAGTCAATAAAGGCTATGATTGATATAGCGGAATACACCGAACTAAGAAAAAGGATAGAAATGTTAGAGGCTGCTCTTAACGGGGAGTCTTAGGTTTTAAGTGCAGCTAGAAGGCATTCGAAAGCAGGTTGTCACCCTGTTGCTGCTACTTTTTAAGTGACTACTAATGACAAGGTGATTTATGAAAGAGTTAAAAGAAAGGTTTAATTACTGCGAGGTTAGCGGGAATATAACTAGCGCTAAGAGTGGTGAGATCGCTAACGCAAAGCACAGCAAGGGGTATTTGTGTGTGGGTAAATATCTAGCGCATAGGGTGGCTTGGTTTCTTTATTATGGTTGCGAGCCTATAGGTCAGATAGACCATATTAATCAAAATAAGACTGATAACAGAATAGCCAATCTTAGGTGCGTATCTAATCGAGAAAATCATAGGAATATGCCAATACAGAAAAACAACAAGTCCGGCTTGATGGGTGTTCACTTTTCTAGATTAAAGAGCAAGTGGGTTTCGTACATAAAGGTTGACGGGAAAAGAATTCATATAGGTAGTTTTAGTGGGTTTTTTGATGCGTGTTGTGCAAGAAAGAGCGCAGAGTATAAGTTAGGGTTTCACCTAAACCACGGTAAGACTAATTTATGAGGGCATCATTAAAAAGGTTAGACATTATTGAACCACAGATAATGGCGCAGCAAGGGATGCTTGAGTCCTCTGTTTATGGAATTGTTAACAGGGTTGATAAGGTTGATGGAATTCTGGTGCCTAACTGCGTGAGAAAATGGAAAGGAACCATAGGAGACATGTCCCCTACCGACGAAGAGCCAACTATATACCTGATAGAAAAACTTGAGCCGATGATATTAAAGCACAAGAAGTACAAGTGCATGTATGGATCAAGGGGTGGCACAAAATCTCGCATGGCTCAAGATGTAACTTCAGGCGAGGTAAATAGCCAAGGATCTAAAGTGTTCGTTTTACGTGAAAGAATGAAAGCACTAAAGGAATCAATTTATGCAGGCATTGAGAAGAGTATAAAAGATTTATCTTTGGCTGGGTTTAGGTCGGTTCCTAGTCATTGGGAGATAAGGCACAAAACAGGCGGAAAGTTTACCTTTGGCGGTATGCAAAACATTATTGATATGAAGGGAACATCAAACTATAAAATATTCTTAATGGAAGAGGCCGCAAAAACAAAGCAAAACACTATTGATACATTAGGCCCTACATTACGAGGTACTCCAGGCGCGGAATTGTGGTGGTTATGGAATCCTGAAAGCTCGCAAGATCCAATGAGTAAAGAGTTCATTAACCCTTATCGTGCAGAGCTTGACAAACACGGGTTTTATGAAGATGAGCATCATTTAATTATTCATGTTAGCCATGAAGACAACCATTGGTTTAAGTGGGATGACTCACTAAGCCAAGAATTAGCCAAAGATAAAATAAAAGTGGAGAAGGGAATTATGTCTAAGTCTCGTTTCGGGTGGATATGGGGGAATAAATTCAACGACGATATTGATTCGAGTGTCGTTACTGAAGACTGGTTTGAGGCGTGTATTGATAGCCATATAAAACTAGGGTTCGATGCTGTAGGTGCTAAGACGGCGGCTTGTGACCCGTCAGATGTTGGCAGTGACCCTTGTGGTTATGCGGCTAGAACAGGTGTTGTGTTTGACGATGTTGACGAATTAGAAGCGGTAGATGGCAATAGAAAAATGGACCTGGCTTGCCAAAGAGCTATCATGTATGGCGCTGACTCTTTCGGGTATGATGCTGATGGGTTGGGCGCAACACTTAGGGATAATGTAAACAAGTCCTTCAAAGGTAAGAAAACAAACATATACGCGTACAAGGGTTCAACTAAGATACACGACCCTGAAGCTGAATTCAAAAGCGAAACAACAACGCTTACACAAAGAAATGATGCAACACTATTAAATAAAGATGTCCTTTACAATAAAAAATCACAGAATATAATCAATACGGCCGAGAGGATTTTAAGAACTTACGAGGCCGTTGTACTAGGTAAGTACCACGACCCTGATACTTTGATCTCGTTTGCATCGTACAACACAGAGACAAAGATTGGAATAAAGCCTGAAATGATGGAGAAGTTAAAGGCCGAGGCATGTAAGACACCAGTGAAGCCGGGTGATACTATTAGGTTCTACACTAAAGAAGAATTAAGAAAGGGTGTGGTTATGCCTGATGGCTCTCGCGTCTCTATACCATCCCCGAACTTGTGGGATGCTGTTGTGACAAGTTTAGACAAAGCTAGTATAATACAAGTTATTGAAGAAATAGACCTTAAAAGCATTTACGTGCCAACCGTTAACGCATGGTGAAACAATGAAAGAACTAAGAGATATAAAACTTAATCTAAACGAAAGCTTTTCTGCCTACTATGACAGAAATAGATTGTGCCTTGATGATTATGAATTTGCTGTAGTTAGCGGGGCTATGTGGAAAGGCTCGTACGCAGAGCAATTCAAGAATCGACCTAAGCCAGAGATAAATAAAATCTATGGCGCGATTAATCGACTGTTAGGGCAAAAGCAGCGACTTGAAATGAATGCTAAGATAATTTCTAACTCTGACGAAGCAACCGATGAGGATGCAGAGGCTTTACAGTCACGGTGGAGAAACGACTTTAATACAGGTAATGGCAATGAAGCGCTGAATAATTCAGATCAAGAGGCTTACTTTTCAGGTTTTGGTGCGTTTAAAGAGGTCGCCAAGTATGAAGATGAAGAGAACCCCGACCCTGAAAAGCAATACTTGTGTTTAGAGCCGATTTATTCAGCAGCATCGTCTGTTATATTCAGTCCTTCATTGCGCAAGGATAAATCAGACTCAAAGCAATGCTGGCATATAATCAGAACGAACAGAAAAGCTATTGAAGAAGAGTATGGCGTAAGCGTGTCTTCTATTAATGCCCAAATTGATTGGTTTGATTGGTCAACCGATACAGATAAAGATATTTACCTGGCTCACTATTACGAGGTGGTGATTAAGAATATAACTACTTATGATTTTGGCGGTGGGTATGTCGTTACGTCTGGTGATGGCATAAAGGACAATGAAGGTAACAAGGTTACACGCGAAGAATTAACCGAGCTTAAAGACTTGCGCGAACACACAACAACAAAGAAAAAAGTTAAACGTGTTGAGTACGCATTAATTAGCGGTGATCAATTCCTAATTAAAAAACAATTAACCCCGTTTAAGCGTATACCTATCTTCCCTCAATATGGTTATTACAATGTTATTAACGGTATTGAGTATTTTTGTGGTGAAGTTAGAAAGCGCCGCGACCCTCAAATGTTCCTTAACACTTACCACTCTTCATTAATGGAGATAATGGCAGCACCACAAGTTGAGAAGCCAGAGTACGCACCGGAGCAAATAGCTAAACATGCAGGGCAAAGGGCAAGGGCTGACATCGATAATCTGCCCTTTGTTATGTCCGATCCTATAAAAAACCCTGATGGAACAATTGCACACTTAGGACCAATAGGAAAACAAACGCCGCCACAAATAGGTTCAGGCTTAGCAATGGCAGGACAGTCGCTTGAAGCCAACCTTTTAGAAATGAGTGGCACAGGGCAAAGCACACTACCAAGCAATGCGGCAGCTGATGCAGTAAGGCAGGTTAACGAGCGACAGGACGATACCTTTCAGCCGTTAATACAAAACTCTATGTCTGCTATTAAATCAGCGTGTGAGGCTTGGATTGATGCGGCTCAGATTCTTTATTTTAGCAACCCAAGAAAGTTACGAGTCCAGTCTTTAGATGGTAGTCATTCGCAATTAGAAACGCTGCAATATGACACTGATGCTGATGGCAACTATGGGCCTTATAAAAACTCTGCGCGTGGTCGCTATACGGTACAGGTTAAAATGGGCGAGTCGTTTAAGTCTAAGAAAGAGGCAGAGCTAGATACTACGCTTAAGATGCTTCAGTTTGCAGACTCAAGCACACCACAAGGCCAAATATTATTAAATCAAGCTATCCTGTCAACAACTGGCGAAGGAGGCGCGAGAAGCCGTAAGATTGCACAGTATCAAATTATCGATAATATGCTAGCTTTGGGTATTGATCCACAACCTAAAGACGATGACGAAAAGAAATACATTCAGCAGAAGATGCAACAAATGGAGCAGGCAGCGCAGCAGCCGCAAGAAGATCCAATGATGGTTGCAGCACAAGCAGAGCAAACAAAAGCTAATGCGGATATGATGGCGCAAGAAAACAAAGCGACTGAGTTGAAAATAAGCGTCGCCAAAATGCAAGAGGATAGTCAAGGCAAAAAAGAGAAGCTTCAAGTTGATGTTCTTGCCAAGTCTCGCAGTATTGAGCAGAACCAACAGAAGATTGACAATGATAAGGAGAATAACGATTACAAAAACGCCTTATCTGCGCTTACATTAGAGCTTCAGTATCAAAAGGATTTGAATACACAGTTAATGAATAACCTACCACCTCAGCAGTAATAATAAACTAGGGTATTGACACTACCCTTTTATTTTACTATATTAGACTGATTAGTCAGTTAAGGAGTTTAAAGTGAATAAAGTTAAAGAACAATTCGAAGTCATAGTATTTGCAGCGTTACTAATGTTAGCGGCTGGCGTTTGGTTGCATGTATTTGATTTGTTGGGGTGGATATAATGAATAGATTTAACGCGGGCGATCTATCAAAGAAACCATCAGAAGTATTCGCAGCCGCAAGGGGTGAAGGTGCAATTATTCAGCATAAGGATAGGCAGGGTAAAGTTGTTGAAGAGTTTGTGTTTGTCACTAAAGATAAGTACATGGGTATTAATGATTTGGATGAGGTTGTAGCATTCACTAAACCCACCACTGAATCTGGATGGGGGTGATTTATGAAAGAGCGAATTAAGGCAGGTAGCGCACAACACTATGAATGGGTAGTTAGTGACGGTAAATCAAAGATAGGTATGTTTATTGATTATGTGTTGTGCTTCACGTTTACGGTTGCCGCGTGTATTTCTGTTTGGGTTATTATTAAAGGGTGATTTATGAGGACAGATATTCAAGCGCTAATGTTAATAGGTGCATTCCTTGAGGTTATGAAAGAGGAAGATCCATCTCTACATGAAAAGATAGCTAAAAAGTATGAGGATATAATGAGTGATATTAAGCCAGACAAAGCAGGTATTAGTATCAACGACTTTATTAAACTTGTCTTATCTAAAGCCCCTTAATTGGGGTTTTTTATTGCCCGAATTTTATTTGATACCCTCGCAACACTCACCGAATTAATAACAGACTAAAACACACCTACCGAATTATATTCGATTTATCCACAATAATTAGTTATAATCTAATTACCTACTAGCAGGGGGTTATATCTTGCTATTTTCGTTCACCATATAACGAGGAAATTTAATATGGATTCTGGTACTGATACATCAAGTGAAGTTGTTACTCAACCTATAGAAGTTGTGGAGACTAATACAGAGATAACCGAGACTAATCCACAAGTCGAGGCCACCGAGCAAACAGAGCTTTATGTCGATGAAGATGAAGGCGACCAACAAAAGCCGGTTACAGGAATGACGCAGGAACAATCTTATGCAGCATTCCAAAAAGAAAAAGCTAAGCGTAAAAGTAAGCAGGAACAAATTGATAGAGACGCTATCGAGAAAGACAGCCTAAAAAAAGAGCTAGCAGATTTAAAAGCTCAAGTAGGAAATATTACTCGCGGTGAAATGCCCGACCCATACGACTTTGACACTAAGGAAGATCACTACGAGGCGTTAAAGAAATGGGAAGGAAACGCACAACCAACAGCTCAAAATGAAACAGCGCCAGTTGTTCAACAAAATACCGTTGACGATGAAGCAGAGTTTTATCTTTATCAAAAAGAGCAAGAGTTAACCAAGTCACTGCCTGACTATCAGAAATCAAAAGACGGTCTTATGAAGATGTTTGTTGATGATGATGTTATTCAAAACCCTAAAGCGGCTATGCTTTTCTTGGCTAATATTGCAAAGCAAAAAGGTGTTGATATTGCCAAAGCTACAATGACAATTCAGCGTATACCTTCATTGCTAGAAGATATTAAACAAGCAGGCAATAATCATTTTATGGTTGGTGATATACTTGAAAAGGCAGCGAACAAGGTTAAAACTCGCACTAAAACGCCTATTAATACGCAACCAGAACCCGAAATTAACTCAACAGGCGCAATTGATGGCGGTAATGAAGCAGTGAACAAGCTTAGACAACAATGGGTAGCCAATCCCAGTTCGTCAAATTACAACGCATATCAACGAGCCAAAAAAAATAAGGTGAAAAGCTAATGGCTAATGAACTAGCGCATGACTTGATGTGTACTCTGTGGGATGAAGTAGCAGAGACAACAAGTATGAAAATGTCTTTATCTAAAGACTTAGAAGTTTACAATATGGGCGGCGACTCTAACGATGACCGCGCGACAAGTGCAACCGACAATGCGAATGATGCAGCTGGTGGCGGTGATCGTGAATACATCCCTCAAGAATACCGCTTTGAAACCCAGGACGGCATCGTGTCGAGTGATTCAGACTTTCAAGATATTGTTGATCGCATGATTCCAGTTAACCGCCGCAAGTCTAAACGAGTATTAGCGTTTATTGATGCTAAAGGTTTACGTGATCCACAACGCCGTAAAAAAGTAATGCAGGGTTTTGCGCGAGATATTGCAAACACTGTTGATTTAACTTGTTACCAAACCATGATCAACCAATCGACTATGGCAGTGGTTAACAGTACAGCGTTTAATTACCAAGCACCTATTGATGCTGAAGTATTGATGCTTAACTATGGCTTAGGTGGCTTTGATAAGAACCTATTTTTATCAAATAAAGATTACGCTCAAGTTGCAAAAGACTTAGGGCAAAATCAATATTACGGTAAAGATGGAGTACCAAACGATGCATTAACTAAGGCTAAACTGCCTATGCTAGCAACGTTTGATACTATGCGTTCTGATTACTTGGTTAATTTACCTGCCCCAACTCCAGCAGCATTAACCATTAACGGAGCTCAAGAACATACAGTATCTACTTATGATGCTAATGATTTCTATCTTGATAACCGCTCTATGAGCTTGCTGGTTAACTTATCAACTACGGCAACAATGCCAGTTGGCACTAAGTTTACTATCGATGGTGTTAACTTCCTGCATCCTGAAACGCGCGAAGATACAGGCGAGCTATTAACGCTTACTGTTATCGCTAGTGGTACTGGCTCAGTTAGTGTCCAGCCTGCTATCGTTTCTACTGGCCCATACCGTAACGCCTCAGCAGCCGCAGCAGATACCGCAGCGGTTACAGTGTTAAACATTGCAGCTTCAAACCCTTCATTGTTTTACACGCCTGAGTCAACGGTTTTGATACCTGGCCAGTTACCTGTGCCGGCTGATGCTGCAAATGTTACATCAATTGAAGCGACGACAGAGCAAGGCTTACCAATGCGTATGACTTACCGTTACGACTTCCACAAAGAGCGTTACGAGATGAAGGCGTTGATTTTCTTTGATGTACAAGTTGTTTACCCTAACCAATTAGGTATGATTTTATCTAATCAGGTATAGTTTTAAATAATCGTGTACAATTGATTAACTAAGTTGAAAAAGGGGTGGCTTAGGTCGCCCCTTTTTATTGGAGTTTATAATGATTAATGTCTATAAGTCTGGCGGTCAATACAAGAAAAAAGACGGCACCGAGTATTCTATAAAAACAATTAACGAAGCTGATAAACCAAAATTCACACTCAAAGGGTGGGTTACAAGCTTAAGTCTTGTTGAAAGTATTGAGGATGCAGTTTTTGAAGAGGTGATAGAGAAACCAACAAAGCCAAAAGCAAAAACCACAAAGGCCGTCTAGCATGATACTAAAAATAGATATTGTTTTAGCTGCATACAGCGAGCTTAGGATAAGCGGCTTAACATCTTCACCTTTACCTGAAGAGATCGAGCTGGCTGTTCGTCGCCTTGATAATATGATGCTTGGCTGGAGAAACAAAAACCTATGCGTTAGTTACAACAGGTCAGCATCTTATTCTGATATAGATCCCAATCAAGATAGTGGGCTAAATGACACTGACATGTTTGCGGTCGTCGCTAATCTAGCTAAAAACTTATGCTCGTCGTTTGGCAAGGCTTGCCCACAACAAACGCTAGCAGACGCTAAAGAAGGTTACGATAACCTGTTCTCTGTTGTTGTACCTGCAAGGGAGAGCAACCCTTACCTACCCCTTGGCACAGGTCGCGCATTTGGTAATACTTTTGCGTATAAATATAAGTTCCAAGATAACGACAAAAACGCGCCTGATAACTGTGATACTTACAGCTTAATAGTTGGGCAGACTGATTATTTCTCAGTTGATTTTAATGGGTACTTACTTGAAGGAAACACCATCGAAAGCTTTGTTGTTGAGGATGGTCAAGGCGTTTCAGTTCCAGCAAGTAACGAGGTAGACGGGGTTATTAACTTTGAAGCTATAGGTGTTTACACTGGGTTCGCGCCAATAAAAATAACTGTAACCTCTACACCTAGCGGACGCGTACTTCCTGAGACCGTAAACTTCAACGTAACATTGACGTAAGGCTTAACAATGGCTTCAATACCGTTTATTAAAGGCGATAAAGCAGATAATAACACTGATTATCGCGACTCATTACCTGTAAATTATTATGCTGTATTGCGTAACATTTACGGCGAGCAGGGTTACATGCTTAACTATTACGGGCTATCTAGTTTCGCCACTGGTCAAGGTATTAGCCGTGGCTCTATATGGGTAGCGCGTACCACCTTTGAAGGCCAATACAGAGTATCGGGTCAGAAGTTAATTAAGGTTGAAGATAACGAGACTGTGACTGTCTTGGGTGATATACCCGGTACAAGTCAAGCGTCATTAACTTACTCACTTAATAACTTGGCTATCGTCGCTGATGGGAGATTGTATTATTACAATCCGACTGCGGGTTTTAGGCAGATTACCGACACAACTGTAGGCACTCCAATCGATATAGTATGGTCAGACTTTCGGTTTATCCTTACTGATGGCGAATACTTGTTTCAGTCTAAAAGCTTGGGCGAAGAAGAGTACGAGCCTTTAGATTTTCAAGGGTCAGACTTTCAGCCAGATCAAATATGGGGCGTTGGCCTTAACGATGATAACGAGCTAATAGCGTTTAACGAATTAACTACAGAATACTTTGTTAATACCGGAGTCAATAACACCACTTCAGTAGATCCCGCAACGGCTAACTTCTCCTATTCACGCATACAATTAAAGGCGGTTAAGTCTGGTATTGTAGGCACTCACGCAAAGGCTGAGCATAAAGATACTTGGTACGTACTATCAAGACGCGCCAATACTCAATACCAATTTACAATAATTCAATCGGGTTCGTCTGAGTCAATAACAAGCCGTGAGATTGAAAAGGTTTTGGCTACTTATACCGGTGATCAATTAGCTAAAACGGTGATAGAAGTGTTCACCAAAGATAGCGTTACGTGGATGATTGCCCACCTACCTAATGAAACGCTCGCTTATAATGATACTGTTGCTAAGAAGTTCGGCATTGAATTAGCTTGGTCTATATTGAAAACTGATGTACTTGGTAATGCTACTTATCGCGGCAAGGATATGACGTACGACCCGCGCTTTAGTAAGTGGTGTATTGGTGATAAATTAGATGAGACAGTAGGCTTTCTTGATGATTCAGTATGTACGCATTACAGCGCAATAGTCGAAGGGCTTTTATATACACCTGTTATGGATATGGAGGCACTTTCTATTGATCAACTAAGGGTTGAAACTATCCCAGGCATATCACCAGATAATGACGCTACTGTCTTCATATCTCGCTCAGAAGATTTGCGCATTAACGGCATGGAATGGACAGCAGAATACGGCTCAAACCTTGACTACAATAAAAACTTTGAAGTTAGGCGTTTAGGGTATGTTCGCAATAGCGTGTCATTTAGATTAAGAACAGCTTCACGGTCAAGAATGGCATTTTGTCGTCTTGATTTGCAGGCTTCATAATGGCTGACCCTAGACGAATATCAACAAGGCGAGCGGTATTAAGTTATAGCCAGATAAGGGATATGAACCCCAATTGGACTGATTTAATGGTAAAGGATTACCAAGGGATATTACAAGATTTTGCTTTTACTGCCGATGAAGTGGACGGGTTAGAGGTTATTGTTTTTGAAAACAGTAGTGACATTGTTGAATTACAAGATTCTCATTACCCTAGTCTTTCAGCGCAAATGCAACAGATACAAAAACAATTAAAAGGCTTGGCAGAATTCACGATAGACACAAGCGGCTTTACAACTGATTTAAGCTTCATAACAACTGATAAGGTTATTGCCTAATGGCTCAACAAAATATAATTATAGGTACTCAAGATGCCAAGCAAGGCGATAATTTATTTACCGCTTTCACGAAAACACAAGCTAACTTTACCGAGCTTTATGCGGGGCTATCCGCACAGCCTCAAAATGTGATCGTAATAAATCAAGAGTCAGACTTTCCAACACAAGACGCGACAACTATCACTCTTGACGCAAACACACGGTTTTTTATTGGCAGTCAGTTTTCTACATCTAAATCATTTACTGTACTAACTGGCGCGGATATATCGTCAATAGGCCCATTCTCCCTATCGGTAATTTATACCGGCACAGGGGTTATGTTTAATAGCTCAGTTGCTAGTTGGTCAATGGCAGGGCTGGGGTACTCATGCACCAATGGGACTATATTTGGTTGCGCAGGCGTAGGTAATTTATTGTCTATGGTTGACTCTGTCTGTGTGTCTTCAGCTAATGTAGGGTCGTTTACAGATATCAGTCCTATAATGTCAAATAGTGGGTTTTTATCAATTACAGGGCAAGGGATAACGCTGGCCGGTTCAATAAATACCGTCTCTATAATAAGAATGCTTCATCAGTCAACTAACTCCGCACATGTGGCTGTTGATTTAGGTACGGCCACTATTGATAACTTAGAGATTAGCAACTTTGAGCCTGAAGCTCCCCTAGGCTCAGTGGCAATAAAGGGTCTAGCAAATAGCGCAAACATAAACACGAACAGGCTGGCAGTGGTTAGCTTGTCAACACTGAATGGCGGGGGCATGGTGGCAACATCAGGAGTATTAAAGAACGATATACGATGGAATTTCACAGGAAACTCAGGGATAGGAAACACGCAAAACGCAGGGGATTTATACTTAAGTGGTGGAAGTGAAACAATAACAGTGGGCGGGGCTGGTAACTGGTACGAAATAGGAACTCCGTCAGTTGCAACTTGGGTTGGGGAGATAGCCGATAGATTTATAATTAATAGCGCGGGTTATTTGGAATATATAGGCGAAAGAGATATTGACATAGCCATAGAGGGCCGAGCCACAGTAGAAAAGTCTGGCGGGGGTTCTGATGTTTTAGAGTGCCGAATAGCAAAAAATTGGACAGGAGCGACAACCGATGCAGGGCTAGAAAAAACAAGAGCGCAAACACAAAACACATCACCAACGACCGTACCCATAGGTGGATTAGTTTCAGCATCTACAGGCGATAACTTTAGGGTGATATTCGCAAACCTAACAAGTCCGTCTGACATTATAGCAACAGTAACCAGCTTAGAGGCATCAGGCTAATGGCAACCAAACAAATAGTTGATAACTTTAAAAACACCATAGTCGATACGGTACAGGTTGCATTTTCCGCGACTGTGCCCGTTGTTATCGAGGCGTTCACGGCAACCAACAACTCTACAGTTAACGCTAACTATAAAGCTTACATTGTATCTGCTTCAGGAGTTGAACAGCCACAAGTACCCTTTACTATAATCGTGTGGGGTGATAATGATTATGGTCAAGGATTGGCTAATCAAGTTATCCCTGCTGGCGGATATTTAAAGGTAGAATCATCGGCTTTAGACTCTATATACTTTACTGTTTCTGGTAGGGAAGTTACGGGTTAAGTTACGTGATATAATAAACAAAACAAAACGAGGGCGGTACAATGGGACTTTTTGACTTTACCAAGAAATTCAGAACAGGAAGAACAGCGGCAAGAAAGGCTGGTGATGCAGCGGCGGCGCAAGCTACTGTTTTGGGCAATCAAACACTAGATGAGCAACAGGCGCTAAAAACTGAAATAGGCGGCATGTATCAGCCTATGATGGATCAAGGATCAACTGCATTTAATGAAATATCTGATTATTACGCAGGAAACCAGCAACCCATATTAGACCAAGCAATGTCCTCGCCATTCATGAGCCAGCTAGTTAATCAAAGTGAGCAGGCAATTGCCAGAAACGCACAAGCAACTGGCGGCTTCAGGTCTGGCTCAACACAGGAAAACTTAGCGGGTAATAGTCAAAATGTATTGATGAGCCTTGTTAATCAAGTGTTACAAGGTAAGCAAGGGATCGCTAACGCTGGCATGGGGGCCGCTGATGCATACAGCACAGCATCACAAAACATACAAGCAGGTGTTGGAGGAACCAGAGGCCAGATAGCTAATATTGACATAGCCAATGCAGCACAGAAAACCAACCAGGCAGCAGGGATTACAGGTATGTATGGGAGTATAATTGGCGGCTCAATAAAAGGGGGCACAGAGGCCGCTACAGCCGCAGCAATGAGCGACATTAGGTTGAAGAAAAACGTAGTAAAAGTTGATGAAAAGCACGACCTCCCTTGGTATACGTGGGACTGGAACTCAAAAGCTAAAGAGCTTGGCTTAACTGGTAGTGATGAAGGCCATATCGCGCAAGAGGTTCAAAATGTCAGGCCAGAGCTTGTCGTAGAAAGAAACGGTTACTTAGCAATTAATTACGGAGGCTTTTAAAATGGCAGGTTTTCAAGTTGATATGTCGCCACTGATTAACAGCTCTGTAAACATGGGCAATACTTACCGTGGTATTGGGCAGCAATTAGGTGGCGCAATTCAAAGCGCCGGTAATATGTATGCGCAAAATAAACAGCAAGAGCAACAGCAAGGCGCGCAAACAGCACGCAATGATTTATCTGCAAGAGCTATGCAGGGAGATACTGAAGCTTTTCAGCAATTAATGACACAAAGCCCGCAAGATGCGCAAAAGGTTGCTCAGTATTTGCAACAGCAACAACAGGGGCAGAATGTACAAGATGATAGATTTACATCTAAAATGGCACAGGAAACAGCCGGATTTGTTGAGCAATTACACCTTGCACCAGCGGAGCAGCAAGAAGCAATGTTTAACGCCGCCGTTGGTGATGACCGCTATGATATTGACGAAGAAGATCGCGCACACTTTATGGACCCGAGCGCTAGAAAGGCTTTAGTTTCACAGGTGAAGGGCGAGGATTATTCTAATACTTTCTTTGGTGGTGGTGCTGGTGCTGATTCTAACTTCGCACCTCAAGTTAGCGCTATACAAACCGACCCAGAAACGGGGCAAAAATATGTCGCTATCACGGATAGAAACGATGGTACGGTAAAAAGAGTCGATGCTAAAGACGCTATAGGCGAGACGCTAACACAAGAGCAAGACAGGGTGTTTAGAGGTAAGTCGTTGGATGATGCAAGAGTAATATCTAAAGAATCATTCAAAGAGCTTACAGGTGTCAAGAAAAGCATAGGCACAATAGATGAAGCGATCTCCGCCATAGATGACAAGGCCAATACTGGTTATGTAGACAAATGGCTGCCATCATTCAAAGAGTCAACGCAACGCTTGGAAAATGCAGCACAAAGAATGGGCTTAGATGTTATATCAGCCACAACTTTCGGTGCGTTGTCAGAGGGTGAATTAAGGTTAGCTATGGACACGGCAATGCCTAGCAACATGCAACCAAAAGATTTAAGGAAGTGGTTAACAGAAAGAAAGGCGGCAAAGACAAAGCTAGCTAGAGAACTGACGAAAATGTCAATACAACTAGGAAGAGGAAAAACAACAATGGCGGAATACCTGCAAGGTAATGCCACGTTTGGCGGTGATATTAGCGACTTATCTGACGAGGATTTATTTAAATAATGGCTACTAAACAAGAGAAGTGGCAAGCAATTGCCGACAGAGGGTTGCAAGATAAGTTCGATCCTGCAACTCGCGCTAAGTTTGACGAGGCTGTAAATCGAGGTCTTATCACTATGCCCGTAGATGTACAGCAAGAAGGTGCTGGTGTAGCGGTTACACCAAGACAGCAAATACAGCCTATTCAGGATGGCGACTGGATGCCAACCGATGCTAATTTATCTATACAGCAACCAGTTAAGCCAGAAAGAACATGGGGTGAGGTTGCCGAGGGCGTGGGAGAAACCGCGTTAACTTTAGGTACTGGTGCAACTACCGGCGCTTTAGGTTTCTTAGGTGGCTCAATAGAGGCGGCAATAGGTAAGTTAACAGGTGGATTGACTGAAGAGGAAGCAATTAAATTAATTCAAGAGCGCTCTGGCGGGATGACTAACATGCCAGAAAGCGAGGCGGGGCAAGAGTATGTGAAGTGGGTAGGCGATAAGCTTGGTGCTTTACCTCCTGTTCTTGGCACTCCTGCCGCAACAGGCTTGAGAGGTGTTGGCCGTGTAGTTCCTGCAAGCAGAGCGGCTGAAGCTGCCGAACTAAAGTCGTTTGTATCACAAGGTTTTGAGCCAAAACAATTCAAGTGGAATAAATCGTTTAGTGACGCACAAAAGAAAGAGCAATTAAATAAAGCCCTAGCCTCTGGTGATAAGGAGGGATTATCCGCCATGATTGATGCCGATCCAGAATTCTTTAAGGCAATGGATGAGTTGGGCGTACAAGAAAAAGGATTACCATCAGCAGCAAGCAAGAATAGACAGTACCAAGAAACCGAGCAAGCACTTAAAAAAATACCTGGCTCTGACTTGTCAAAGAAAGAATTTGATCAAGTGTCCGAGTTGCAAAAAATATCTGATGACTTGATAACTGAGTTTGGCGGAACAACGGATAAATCCGCGCTATCTATGGATTTACTGAGGGATTCTGATAAAGCCATAGATAACTTAAGCGTAGCAACGGAGGCCGCCTATACCAATATAGGTGACAACATACCAAAGCAAACAATTTCAACAATGGATAGTATTGGTGGTTATGTTAAAACTGAGCTAGAAAACCTCGGTGGTGATAAATCACAACTTAGCTCACTGGAAAAAAGATTGCTAGCAATGTCTGAAAATGGCGCGACATATCACGCGATAGATAAGATACGCAAAGAAGTAGGTAACACGCTAGGTAAGAAAAGCATGAAATATGCTGATGAAGATACTGGGGCGCTTAATCGCATATACGCAAAACTTACTGACGATCAAGAGGTGGTTGCTAACGAGTTCGGTATGGGGGATGCATGGGCAGGAGCTAAAGATTTAGTTATTATGCGCAAAGATCTGGAAGATAACTCTATCAAGATGTTTGGAAAAAACTTATCTGAAGCGTTCATGCCTAAAATGGGTTTGGCTATGAAAAAGCTAACTGATGGAGATTACAAAAAGTTTAATGAGCTAATGGATTCAGTACCAGTAAGCAAAAGGCAAGAGGTGATTGTTTCGGCGCTTAATGACGTTTTCACTATGGGTAGCAGAAAAGAGAAACAATTAAACGTTGCTGGCTATGCTGACTGGATGAACGGGTTAAACAAAAATCCTAGGCTAAAAAAAGAAATATATAGCCAACTACCAAAAGGGCTAGGCGTTAAGCTTGATGCTATGGGAAAAGTAACAAACGGAATAAGGAACGCACAAGCAGCGGCACCTGTTGGCGGTCAAGTAATGGCTAGCTCCAAAGTGTTAGACAAGGTTGTTAATGGCGTTGCTAGTAGATTTTTAACTAGGCTTCCAGGTATTGTAGGAGACTTGGCAACTGTCGGTTTAGATAAAAGCAAAAGTAAAAACATGGACGCTGCACTAGCTGTTCTTGGTGACCCTGATTTTGTTGCCAACATTAGCGCACTAGCAAAAGGGCAAGCTAAAAAGGCGGCAATGTTAGAGAAAAGATTAATGAATAAGAAAACGTTTAAACATTTTGCTTCAACTCTTTCACCAAAAGAAGCCAAAGCAATAGGTGTTCTTGGCTTAACGTCATGGCTTGCTAGGTCAGACGAAAAGCAAGATGATACCAGCGCCCCATAATAAGTCGCGCAATGATTTTTGACGGTCACCGATTATCATTGCGACTACTATGGTTATAATTCCAAACATAAAAACCCTTAATTAAATTAGTGTTACCATAGTTTAGCAACAAACCAAAACCAAAACCAAAAAAGGTGAATACAATGTCAATTATTAACTGGGATATACTTTATATAAACGACCCTTTACGGGGGAGACCTCTTTTTAATGGTCAAATATACGTGGGTGAGCCTGATTTAGACCCCGTACCAGGGCCAAACCAAAAGCAACTTAACATAGTTCAAGAGGATGGAACGGTAGTGCCAGTTACACAGCCTTTTATCATAAGCGCTGGCGGCGTTCCAATGTATAACGGCTCACCTGTTCGCCTTGATGTTGATGGTAACTACTCTATCAAGGTTTTAGATAAAAACGGTGGGCAGTCTTATTACATTGATAATGTCTTAGAGGGCGAGCCGGTAACTGAACAAGAGATGATTGATTATGTTGATGAACAATTCATAGAAAAAAAGCCAGTATTTAATTTCCCTACGTTACAATCAGTCCTTGACTCTACGGACATAACGCGCGTATTTGTTGGTTCAGCTATAAATCTAAAGGAGCGGATCGCTGGGAATTTAGGCGGTGCTATGTGGGACGTATACCCGACTGGCACATTCACAACAAGCAAAATAGTAGTCGCACATAATGCACTATCATTGCAGTTAGTTATGAGAGTAGAGGGCGAGTTAAACATTCAGCAATGGGGTTTGCCTGGTGTTTCTCAGGCTGAAAATGCAGCTATAGTAAATGAAATATGCGACTACGCCTACTCTGTTGGTACTATGTCCATTCGCTGTGATGTTGATGCAACCATTGACCCAGCAGCAAGAGTGCAGCATAAATCAAACGTTATTTTCTATGGTAACGGCAGCTTAAATGGGCTGTATCGTGTTCGGGTTCACAAAACTTTAAGTTCAGACCATAACTTTTTCAATAATATAAAAAAAGAAAACCTAACCCAATTCAGTAAGACGTTAAACCCTGTTGTTGCAATAATGGGTGATTCAATATCTACAGCAGGCGAAGGGTTTGAAGGTCCCGGCGGGACTATTGGGTTCGGAAGCACGATGTGGTCTGCCATAATTGACAAAATAAAGAGTGATAACCCGAACAAAAATACAGAGTTTTACAATAGAGGGATAGGCGGTCAGACTTGGCTCAACGCTAACGATAACTCTCGACCTTCTGTTGGGGTTAAGCAGTGGTATACTATCGACCAGCCTTGGTTAGATTATATTGAAGAACTAGAGCCTGATTTACTATTTCTAGCCTTTGGCATGAACGACAGCACAGGTTTCAACGCTGGAGCTTTGGTGGCTACACTAGCTAAAATAACAGCATGGGACAAAATACCCTCAATCGTATTCATAACAACACCTGTTCCATCGTTGGCGGCTACCTTTCCTGACGGTGAAGGCTTTGGTTTTGTTGGGGAAGTGTTCCAAGAAGGTAGAGATAAAGTCGCTTCATTCACAAGAGCATACTGTGATTATTTCGGGTATGGCTGTTTAGATATGAACAGACAAATTTCACAAGTCCGTGACGGGTACGATCCTTGTTATTCAAACCTAATACGGGTTACTACTGACGCAACCCCGGCTAATGGTGTTTATACTGCGACCTCTGGCGCTAGAGATTTTAACATCGTAGGTGAAATCCAAGGAAATGCAGCATCTATAAAAAACATATTTGACGGAGTTAGTGGCGTACTTACTTGTAGGGTTGGGCTTAGCACAGCCGATTTAGTTTTCATTAATAACTCCGGCGATGACACGATACAAGTACAGTTAAACTCAGCAGGGTTAAAC
>TARA_R110000765_G_scaffold223037_1_pt1 | contig 19927 bp, 27 predicted proteins | sample TARA_R110000765 | Tara Oceans TARA_R110000765 (sample SAMEA4398168) | marine metagenome | biome: Polar Biome; feature: [MES] marine water layer (ENVO:01000295) within the mesopelagic zone...; material: water (ENVO:00002006), including particulate matter (ENVO:01000060) such... | reverse complement strand
ACCACTAGCTACTGAAGTTACAAAAGACATTCCAAGTCCAGGAGCTGCAAATACTATATCATTATAGTTGGGAGTGACTGCTTCACCAGCAATACTTCCTCCTGATACATGTAGAACAGTATCATCATGTACACCTTGTTCTGCTAGGTCAGCAACTAAACCAAATGCACCTGCGATGAACTGAGTTCTACCGTTATTGAATACAAGGTTCTCTCCAGCAAAGGACATCAACGAAAGTATCTCATTGATTTGAATGAACCACATGACCCACTTCTCAGAGTTAACTGATTCCTGTATTGGAGGTGGAGAAAGTACTGGCATCAGGTTTGTCCGTAGTGTCCACGTCTTACATTAAGTTCAAGCCCTTCCATTCTGAAGGGAGTGTTACCTGTATAGTCTACTAAGAAGCTCCGTCTTTCGAATGCTCCAAGGCGCAACAGTGTGCGTCGTACAGAGGAGATGTCAACGGTGCGAGCAGTATTATAAGTAGTGTAATCATTGTCACTCCAAGAGATGCTGACATTAGCTGAAGTTGTTTCTCTATCTCCAATGAGTTCAAGTCTAGAACAGAACTTAGCTTGGTTAACTTCTCCATCTGTTTGCTTAGTTTGGAATCTAAGATTGATTGCAGCACCAATGTCTTGGTATATAGCTGGGTCCAGTTCATATATCTTACCGTCTGTTGCATGTTGTACCAGGACCTTACCAACGTCTATAGCTGCATACATTCCTACGAACTTAGATACCAAGTCACCTGATGTCCATTCATGCCATACATCTTCATCTAGGTCATAAACCAGGGTAGTATCAGCGGTAGTTGGTAGAGTAAGTAGATAGAACCTGTGACCCATTGTGCGAATGTACATAGCGTGAGCGTTAGCGATGTTATCCTTTTCTGCATCTAAGTACTCCTCTATAATCTGAGTTGAAACTCTTTTGTGTGTAAAGCCCTTCATCAAGTTAACAGACCTACCACCAGTCCAGCTTTGTCCAACGAACACCATTTCATCATCACAGTTAACAGGCGAAGCTCCTGCTGGACATCCCATCAAATTAGTAGTACCATCTAATCTGTTGAAAGGACTGCCAGTAGCATCACCGTTATTGAAGAAGAACTCTATAGACCTTTCATTGAAAGCTACTGCGTAGTTAGAATGTCTACGTAGTGCTGTAATATCATCAGGCAATACTTCTGAAACAACGAAGTTATCAGCAGCCCAGGCACTTTGGTCACCTGTAAACCCACCTGCTGTATTGGAATTAAAGATGCTACCATTCGTATCAGCTATAAGAATGAAGCCATCAAGGACTACCACTCCTGCTGCCATGCTGGTAGGAATCTGTGCATCAGTCTGCTTCACAATATCTGTGCTAGCAGCATTAGTGATATACAATAGACCGTTGTCAGCGTCTTGGATACATAGTCGAGGTACACTACCACCCATGTCATCGAAGTAACATCTACCAGTAGCATCATCCATAGTGGTTGCAAGAGCGACACCATCTTTGTACACTGTGTTACCGAAGATGCTGAACAGGACACCATTGAATGTCCACATACCTCTGGCAGTGGAAGCTCCTGCTGTGACGTCATCATGTAAAACTATGCCAGGACGTTTAACCATGATATAGTTGTTAGCTTCAGCGTTGTCCTTTTCCTTGTTAGATAGAATCTCAGGAAAGCAGTTAAGCATTCGTGGACCTTTACCACTGGATGCAGAGCGTTCTTGATTCTCCAGGTATAGAGGTATCCTAACGATTGCCATTATCTACCATGACCTGATGGTTGGAATCTATACTCTGTCTCTGTGTCACCAGACTCTGCATCGAACAAAGCCATAGAAGCAAGTTCTCGTATCTGTCCGTACACTTCACTGGACACACCATACTTGGGTATAAGCCTCTTAGCCAAGTTGGTACTCAACGCTTCAAAGAAGTCTTGAGGAAAGTCTGCATCTTCTAATGCGTCAGCAGCATCCCAGTCTTCAATAGAACGCTGTACCCATAGCTTCAAGTAATCAGTAGATAAACTTGACTGAGGCCAAACATATAGCTCTCCGGTAACTCTCTGAGCATCGTAGTATATTTGATTAACTTGTCCGTCAGCACCTTTGTTTGTTAGTTCGAAATAGTCCATGCGTTGAATAATTTCTACTCTAGTTTCTGAAGCATCTCCTATGGCAGTTGAAGGCTTCTTAGTTATAACAGCTCCATCAATTCGTCTTGGTCTATTGCTTTTGGCGGTATAAAAATAGACCAAGTTGCCACTTGAAGCAGCACTGGCTAAGCCAGCATCTATGGTAATTGTATTAGTAGTACCACCTGAAGATATGGCTGCCCAATGCATTGTTCCGTCATCTAACAGGATTCCCATGCGACCGGTATCTACAGTCAACGAACCGTCCGTCACTGCTATAGATGTTTCACTGATAGGTTCACCGGCGCTAAGTGTGGTACTATAAGTAAATGGGTCAAGAGTAGTAAACTCATTACCCGTTGCGTTGCCCAGGGTATACTGGGACTTGTTTTTCTCCATGAACACATAGAGTCTTTGAAAGGTATGTAGATGTACGCCTCTAGCTTGCCAAGCCTTTGCCATATAGTTTAAGGTTCTAAGACCTACTGCAAGTTGTGCAGAGTTAGCAGTCTCACCTTCAGCCAGAACTCCAATGAGTTCCATAGCTTCATTGATGATACCAGAGGCGGACGCTAATAGATTAACACTTCCACTAGTAGCCATTGTTATTTATTCCCCGCGTTAACAGCTAGAGCGATTGCATTTAGGTTGAGTATAGCAGAATGTGTTATTTCCTCTATATCATACATGAGCGTATGACCTCTATGGCTATTTGTACTACTCCTACAACTCCTGCTATAATTGTAGTCAGAGCCTTCTTAAGTGATTTGACTGCTATCTCGTTTTGCTCAACCCTATGATATAACACAGACCTTTCTGCATCTTGGGCACGTCTACCAAAGGATTCATATCGTCGTTTTTCTTCCATTATAAAGTATCTTCCGTTGGAAACGTGCCAGTGGGTACAGTGCCATCAACACCTTCTGCTGCTGTGTAAGTAACATCTGTAGTAATCTCTGCTTGGACTGTATTAACAATACCTTGAGCTGCTTGATTATCTTCTACGCCACGTACAAAGTCTTGAGGATGTCTAATCTCCCAACAGTCACCGCATACTTTAAGCCCAGTCCATTCCATACGCATGTTGTCTTCACGGTAATCAAATCCACAGCGTTGACATTCAACCCAATGGTTACCTTGCTGGTACCCAGGACTTTTAGTATGTTGACCGTGTGTAGACATATTAACCTACTCCTAATAAGGTTAACAAGCTGAGAGTTGCCCCTGTCGCTGCTGCTTCCGTCGTCTCGTTAAGGAACCCACCGCCCGGAACTCCTGCCTCTCGGGGCGGTGGCGTCTCGTTGACGTAGGGACCGCCTGGGATACCAGCCTGTCTCTCGGTAGCCATTAGCTCACACTAAGCTTAGGGTTAACAAACACGGTGTGTCCGCTGGTCTTGCCAGTCACGGCCCCCAACTTAACCACCGCTGAAATGTATCCAACGATGCGCGGAGATATTACTGCTGATAAAGTCAATGTCTCGTACCCGGATGCCCCAGTCCAAGCGACTCCCCCCGTCAAGTTTGCGGGAGTATCTAGAAAAGTATCCCTTTGACTGCTCACGGTCGCCCCAATCGTAGTACCTGCCGTCGCCATGCACGTGACCTCTAACCAAATTTCGTCGTCTTGAAGAGTTGAAATACTGGTGTCGTCGTGTGCGATTTCAACATTGACAGTAAGCGTTCCGCTTACTACGTCGTTCCATTGGATAATCTCGCGACTCGCCAAGGGAAAATGTTCTGACGTTGCGGAGTTTCCTGTGAGATTAAAGCTTATTGGGGTGGTCCCATCGCTTGCGCCACCGCTTGTTACATAAGTCCCGGTGTCGCTTGAAGAAGTGCCGGTAGAATTTTCATGGACAAATTCGTAGGCGTTGCCACCTGTTGAAAGGGCGGACGCGAAAAGGTCCGTGGATGTGCTCGGAGACGTTGGGTACGATCCCGAGGTCAGAGCTGTACTGGCGTGCTTCTTGCAGTTCTGTATAACTGCGCGTAATGTCTGGGTGCCGAGATCTATTACGGCCACATGCGCTTGATTACTAAAGTCGCAGCTATCTACATCCAACTCGAAACCGTTGTTCGATGAGGCGTCGAAAATTTTATCCAGAACGCCCGAGCCAGACCATACGCACCTCAAGAACTTAGCGCGTGCAGATTGGCAATCTATTAGGTTGCTTCTGTGCCCTACCTCGAAAGTGCAGTCGCGGAACTCAATATTTTTGTTGGTGTCGGCAGATGTGCCATTCCCAATACGTATGAGCGTACTGCTACCAGAGCCTGAATAGGTGATATTGCAGCTATCTAGGATGAAGGATTTTTGATCGCCGCCCGCAAAATTAACTTGGGTGTTGTTGCTACTCCCTTGCTGGAAGTCGAACCCCCGGACATAACCAACTCCGCTGAAATTTATATCATCGTTGGTGGTGCTGGCGGTAAGGACAACCTGCGTGCCGTAGGCTGTCGCTGGGTCGGCCCCGTCATTTACTACTATAAGATTCAAGCCTAGCGGCCCGGCGGGAAAATCCCAGTCCACACTGGCGGTCCGAGACTCGGAATGGGCCTGACTGACCCACACCGTGTCGCCTCCGCTAGAAGCATCTATGGCGGCGACAATCGTCGCATAAGCTAGCGCCCATGTTGAGCCATCATCTGTGTCATCGCCATCAGTGCTTCTCACTCTGCGAATAGTCATTGGGTAACCTCGCCGAGCGCATCAATCTCTGCGACAGTAACGCCGAACACCTCAATTTTCTGGGCTTCGGTCAGGCTGTTGTAGTACACGAAAATCTTTTGCCTACAACTCGAACTCTGGGCATATAGCTCTGCCTCCGCGTCTTTGTTGGCCCACTGCTCTTCGACTTGTGGGATGCGAGCGGTTGCCAGTGCTAGCGCGTCAGCGCCAGCCGCGAGCCGATATTGTCGGTCCTCCACCCGCGCATCCGAGCCAGTAAATCGCTCGTGGATTTTACGGTCCCCGCTAGACTGAACGCGGTCGGACACTATCTGAGTGCTAGTTACCGTTGCCATCTAAACTCCGAATATGTTGAGTGCTGTGACACCTGCAATCACAAGTAGCATTGCCGACATGCAGGAGAAAATCAGCCATTAACCCTGTCCTTGGTAACCAACTATGGTTACATACAACGTGGTTATACCTGCGCTGGCATCCCAATACAAAGCAGTGTTAGCCGTAGTCTGCTTAAGAGGAGTAGGGAAACTAATTACACTACCACCAGTAGCTGGGGCTGGGAAAGTAGCAAGCACTGTGCCACCTGTACCGTCTAGTAATTGTATGAATCCCATAGTCGTTGCGTGAGCATTATGCACTATTACACTTGTTACATAGTTGTGTATACCAGCACCACCAGCATCTAGACCAGTAATAGCAAGCTCTGTACCTGCTGTGTTAGATACACTGTAGGTAACAATCTCTTGAGGAACTACATTAGAACGAGTAACAAGAGCACCACTAAGGTCTGCTGCTAAGAAGGTTGCATCTGCTGCACCTACTTCAGTTAGTCCTTCTACGCTTGCCGTGGCTCGTGCAGCTACTCCTACAGGGTTACCTGCGGCTGCTGCGTCATGTGCAACATCACCTACTACTTCCAAGGTGTTTGTAGATGCAGGCAAGGTAACAATATCTACATTACCTATATTAGCATCGCCTGCTGGTAAAGCACCTACGACATCAACCTGCACTTCAGTGGATACTGCGGCAGCAAGGGTCGTAAGGTCTGCTCTCATCTGGTCAGAGTTAAAGTCCTGAGTCCAGAGAGCACCTTCAGCAGATGATCTTAAAGATACCCAATCACCAGCAGCAGGCGTCAAAGTAGCTATGATGTCATCTCTTTCCATCATTGTAGCAGTACCTACAATGGGTGCAGGAGTAGCTACATCTTCTGTGTATTCTGTACCACCACCACCACCTGTTACGTGTAAAGCGCCTGTAGAACTAACACGAAGCAATGTAGCATCACCATCTATTTCTGTTAAGGTAGTTAATGAATCGTCTCTTACTACACCAGCCATAGATACCACTGTTGGACCAGCATCATCTACCGAATACTCAGTACCGCCACCACCTCCCGTAACATGAAGAGCACCAGTTGAATTAACACGAAAAGGAACCGCATCTCCTGCTATTGCTGCCAGAGTGCTTAAAACATCATCTCTAATAGCACCTGTAACAGTCAAGCTACTACTAGCTAAAGTAAATGCAGCATCATCTACAAATACAGATGCGTTGGAACCGCCCCCAGAAAGAATATCTACCTGTAAATGTCCCTCAGTATCTACAAGTACATTAGTCCTATCCGTACCGTCGTCCCCTTGGAGTAGTATACCAGAACCAAGAGCTGCACCTTCAGCAGCAATACCAGCTTCAAGAGCTGTTTGTGTTGCTTCAGTAGCAGTTTGAATAGATGCTAAATCCACAACCATTGCGGCAGTGTCTGTTAGTATGGCAGTGCTATTTGTTTCTGTTATTGCTCCACTAGTTACGGTAACATCGTTATTAGCACCAAGGTCTACAGTTAGTGTTCCGGAAACAGGCTGTGTTACTGCTGAGCCGTCTACAACAACTGTGCCAGAAGGTGTAACCCACAAGGCTCCGTTAGCATCAACTGTTATAGGAGTTGCATCATCATCAATACTACCTGTAGCTGTTAGTGCTGCATCTTGCCTTGCCATAACTAAGTTGCCGGAAGGTGTGGCACCTAGAGCAACATTCTCTACAAATATAGAATTATCTATAAGGTTAAGAGCAGTGAGAGCAGCTCCATCAATCTGAGTAACAAATGTACCAGCATTGGTAACAGCGTGAGAGCCTACAGTTAGGGTCCCTTCTACTGCTGCTTGTGTTGCTTCGGTGGCTATCTGTATAGAAGCTAAGTCAACAACCATTGCCGCCGTATCTGCTAAGATAGCATCTGAATTGAACTCTTGTACCCACAAGGCACCTTCTGCACTTGACCTAAGTCCTACCCAGTCTCCTGCGATTGGAGTGAGAGCACCTAGTACATCATCTCTCTCCATAACAACAGCACTACCTACAATGGTAGTTGGAGTGGGTACGTCTTCTGAGTACACTACATTATCTAAGATCTGTAGTGCAGTGAGCATGTTACCTACATCAGCAACAAGAGTACCTGCTACATCAAAGATTTCAACTGGTAAAGGAGCAGAAGCAGTTACAGGAGTTTGAACGTTATTACCACCAAACTCCATCTTCGTGTAAGGGTGATGTATTCCCGCCGCATCATCTGTGGCAAAGGTGACTCCACCAGAACCGGGGTCAGCAGTTACATTATCAACCATTATTAATATTCCTCATGAATTTACCCGCAGCCCTGTGATTGAAATACATATCAGAGTTGTACTTTAAGCTTGCATCATACTCAGGAACCCTGTATTCTTGGCTCTCTAAGTCTATTAGCCGCATCTCCGGTGGAGCTGGGTCTAGTTCTGCTGTATACATCTCTTTGATGTATCTCCTGCAATTCTGTACACATGTATCGTATAGATGTTCTTGATGCTCTAATCCTAAATACTTCAGCCACAACGGATACAGTAATGCTATATTAACAAGCAAATACTGAGGCTGTCTGAAGTCCCAATGCATCCACAAAGGAAACCCACCCATGACGTATGTTTTACCCCACGGGTAGGTTTTATGACTTACAGGTAATATAAGTTTCTTTGTTTTTGGACACTTAGGTATCTTTGGCAACCAGCGTACTTTTGTAGCTATACGATGAGCTTTAGACGCATCCATAGGACGAGCCTGTAGACGTGTTTTAATCCATCGTACAGATTTTTTCCATAGATACTTAAGAGCCACGTTACCTCCGTCTAGTTTTATGCTTCTGGTGTATACGTCCTGGAGTATTTGTCACTGGTACAGAGTCAGATTCTGATGCTCCTGGAAAGAAGAAAAAGAACAATAGAGTTCCCATTATGCGTGTTTCTTCTTACCAACAAGGCGAATCGTAAGTGAATCTGTTGCCTGCGTAGTAGGTGTAGTCACTGTGATATCACCTGTGTAACCAGTGGAACGAGGGTTATGAAGCCCTCCCTCCTTCTTCCATTCAATAAGACCCGAACCTTCAGATAGACGTAGAGCTAAGTCATCTGTGGTCGCATCGAATTCAATCATTACACTGGAGTATCCTTGAATATCATACCAAATCTCTTCGATAGATACTCTGTCTGTGATTAACCCATGACCCATACCTGCCAACTCTGAGGCGTCTATAATGACTTCATCTGTCAAAGTATCATTCAGAGTAGCTACGGTAATGATAACCCACTTAGGACCGTCATACACGTATTTAGTAATAGTGGTATCAAAAGCCATGACTTACCTCCTTATGCCGGGTCAGTAGCAGTAATGGCACCAGTATTATCGGCAACACCAGAAACAATCCACTGTGAGTTAGTAGCATCGGAAATTAGTTCAATCCAATCACCTACAAGTTCAGCAGACGCAACGAAGTTGATTTGGTCTTCTGCAATCGCAGTAACTGTTGCTCCTACAACTAATAGAGTACCACTGATATTATCACCTTCAGCAGATGCTATAATCCAATTAGTCGTAGCAAAGGCCAAGGTCGTAATAAATTTAAGCTTCACACCATTCTGAGTAATCTTCGGAAGAGTGATTGTTGCACCAGCAGCAGCGTTCAAAAAGAAAATCTTACCATTATCCGCTGCGGTGGTTAGAGTCTTTGCAGCAGTGAGAACTTCCACTCCCCCTGCACCGACAGCCAATGGTCCTGAAAAATGAGTAGCAGCCATATTATTTTCCTCCCATGTATGGGGTCAAGTCTAAAGGGGAGCTGCTACGCTCCCCCATAGATTTATAGTTTGCTAAGCTAGTGCTTACGCGCCAGCAGAGCCGTACATGCAACGAGCGTCAGTCCAGCCAAGGCTGTACCGTTCGGTAGCTTTGAACTTAGCGTTCTCCGTATCGAAATCGTTATCAATGGAAAAGTCCATTGCCCGACGGTTATAGCACTTCATACCATTCTGTGCATTGGTTCGGATGAACCATGCATTCGTGTCAGAAAGGTAATGATTTACTTTGACACCATCAGGGAACTTACCCATATCCTTCAGTGCGTTGGAATCATTATCCGCAGTTGCTACTCGAAGCGTAGATTTCAAAATACGTTCCGCATCGAATACCAGGTCTACAGGAATGATAAGACACTTAGGCATAACTGCAATCTTCAATCCACGGTCATCAGTGAACTTCATGATATCAATACATGCCTGCTCCAGAGAAGCTTCCGACAAATCACTTGCAGTGCTAGGACCGTTAGTCCAAGTACCACCAGCAAAGTTCGGATGATTCGAGGAACCGCCACCAGCAGAAGCAATCAACGTAGAACCGTCGCCACCTAGATAGCTGGTGTCAAATGCTCGGTTGTATACGTTAGCTGCGACCGTCTCTTTCGTCTGGCGCATAGAGAAAGCAAGTCCTTTCGCTCGTCTCTGCCCAACTACACCGTACAGGTCATCATCGAAGATTTCACGAGTAACAATGAACCCGAGACCGTATGCAACGTGCACATAACGAGTAACGAATGCTTGTCTCTCCGTATCATACGTGATGGACCCTCCCTCAGTTTTCACTGGAGCAAGACCAAACGCGGATACGCCGACATCCTCTTCAAACGCCTTCTTGGATGTTACAGTATCGAACAAATCAGTGTATTCCACCTTATGTTCGTCATAAGCCTGTCCGTACCATGTATCAACCCCAGGCCAAAGAGCTTTTGCAAATGAACCACTATTAATAGCCATTATACGCCCCCATAGCCTACGTTAACAAATGATACCCAATACCTACCAAAGGCAAGAACAGGATCGTTATCTACCAGATGAGGAATCTCTACCACGATAACATCACCATCATTGGTTTTTGCATTACCATTGATTTCATGTGCAGAAACACCCGTTACGGTACTTCCTGCCGTGGCAACGATATCGTAAGCTTCTCCGACAAGACCAATTTCAGCAGTGTCATCTACCTGAGCTTCAAAAATCATTCCTTCAGCGGGAACATAATAACAAACCCACTCAGTATGCGTACTTGCAGAATCATCATAATAATTAACTGCATTCAAATTGGTTGGATCAAAAGCAGGTCCTGCATTTTCCCCGGACATACGCCCAGAAAAAGTTTGCCTACCAAAACCAACCGCTACTCCTAGTACTTCCCCTTCAACTGCGAGAGGCTCTGCTAGACCTGTGTCTAACTGAAGAGCATCTCCTATGAAAATATCCGCACCGTCAACAACACCAATCTTGCGAATCATAGAGTTCCAAGGAGCACCCGTCAGACTTTTTACGGGTGTAAACCCGTTTGGATGGTCAATATTAGCCATTCAATAAATCTCCGTTAAGGTACTACATTGTCAGCGAAAACGAGGGCTTTCTGTTGAAAGACCATCACCGTATTCGCCTTCATTTTCGTCAGAGGCAGTAATTCGTGTTTCATTATCTGTCCTCTCACGTTCCTTTGCAGCCTGGTCCTCTATGTACCAATCTCTTCTGATTCGCATCAGGTAAACAAAACCGTCTCCACTGGGCACCCTAATAACAGAACCAATCAAGTTATTTTTAGAAGTATGGACATGAATCTGTCCAATCTTATGGTCAGCAGCTTTTGCAAATTCATAACCACCTTGTAGGAAAGCGAAGATACGATGTCCTTCTTCGGACTTATCCTCAACCCACCGGTAGTTAAATACAGGGTCTTTGTTTTGTACCGTCAACAGGTCTCTGTGTCCGCCTACGGGAACCCGGTCTTCCGGGCGAAATTCCTGTATTGCGCGGGATACTGCGTTAGTTGCAGGTCTTCCTACCTTGCGTGTATTTACTGATTTCTTTTTAGCGGTATCAGTACCGACTTCCTCTGCTATAGCATTCATATCCGGTCTCCAGTAAATCCACCACCCTCTGCATATTTGTCGACATATTGCTGCATAGTCAATGCACCAGTATCAACAATGGTCTTAGCTACTTTCAGCTCCTCTTCTGAGAGGTCACGCCGTGTAAACTTAGAACCCTTGTTGCGATTGGCTGGAGTGTTGGTGTCATCTCCGTCGTCCGGTCCTCCCGGTTTCACCGTCTTAAACTTATGTGGAAATTCCGTTTTCACATATTTTTCTATTGCTTTAAACATCTGCTTAACAGTCAGTTCACCTTCTTGTACAAGTCTGTCACCTTCTGCATTAGCTGATACGGTCATTGCTCGATTCTGGTTATACCAGTCATGCTTCTCTACAAACTCTTCAAAAGCTTCGCTAAAGCCCTCTGGAAGTGCGGTACCTTCCCCACCTTCTTCACCTTCAGGCTTTGTAGATGCATCGATTTCTTTCTTAGCTTCCTTAAGCTCCTCGATAGCATCATCTGCATTCATTACATCTTGGGCGTTACCTTGTTCAATAGCTTCTACCTTCTGTCCTTTCAAGTCCTGCATAGCCTTGTTATACTGCGCTTCAACTTGGCGTACTGAGGTTTCCTGCAAAGAACGAATAGCTACTTCAAGGTTATCAATCTTAGTCTCACGAGACTTGAGCTGCTTAGTCTGGCTTTGGATGCGTCCCATCAATTCACCTTTCACATTGAATTGACGCGCGTCTACCCAGTCAGTCGCTTCTCCATCCCATTCCTCAAGAGGAACCCATCCGCCGTCTCGGGCTTTTTCTTCATGCTGTTCGTCTATATCAGCCATTGTTCTTCTCCACTATAAGAGCGTTGATGTCTTCGTCTAACATAACAACTAGATCATCAGAGGGGTTATCTGGATCAGAGATTTCCTTACCAGAATACTTTGCAAAGTACACTCGGTCTCCTGCCTTTGCCCAGGGCTTACCTTCAAAATCAACTCCGAAGGCTTTCCAAGCTGTTTCCCCTATGCTTACAATGGTTCCTACGGTTTGACCACCTCGTTCTAGTCGCTCGTTGACTGCTAATACAATGCCGCCCGCAGTGACTGTTTCAATCTGGTCTCGCCTAACAATTAGTTTATGCCCTACTGCTTTCAGTGTCATTATTCTCTACCCTTTCTTTAAGGTTATCTTCAATCCAGTCAGAGATGCCTCTTATAGCTTCTAACTGTCCTAGTGCAGCAGAGTTAAGCTGCATGCTGGCTTCGAGTTGCTCTGATGTGTATCCAGAGTTACCCCAAATTTCCATTATCTCTAAAGTGTCTAATTGTAGCTGTATCATTAACAACTTGGAACAAGGGTTGTCTATCCACTCATTCCTTTTTAAATCATCAATCCTTTCATAGTTCTTTTCAAGCTGCTGCTCCAGGGTTTCCCTGATTTTTGTTAGCGGCTGCAATCTCTTGCTCCTTTAGTTCTCTATCCTTCGCTTGCATTACCTGAGACATTACTTTATCCATATGCTCCAGAGATAGCTTCTCTTTAGCCAATGAATTATCAAGTTCCGTCTTGAGAGCCTCTCTCTCAGCCTTATCAGAAAGGTCAGCAATCTTAGCCATATTCAACAAAGCTGCTGTCTTATCCTTAGCTGCTTGGTTCTGCTTCGTAGCAACTTCAAATTGAAGAGTTGCCCAATCAAACTTCTCTTTATGCTCGAACTCCTTCATCTTAAGCTGAATCTCCGGTGGAGTCTCTGGAGGCTTAGGTTGCATGAGTTCATTAATATTTTCATGTCCTTCAGCTTCAAGAACCTGTCTTAAAGCTTCCTCTACATTAATAGGCATACCTTGTTGTGCTTTCTGTAAGAGGGACTCTGCCTTAATCAAGGCTTGGGTCTCACTTGCTATATCTGCATCAGCAGTAGGTTCGATGTCGAAGTCCTCACCATTGAAATCCTCTTTAGTGAGTGTACCCTCTTCATCCATTACCTGTGTAAAATGTTCTTCGTCAATGTATATATAGTTAAGTCTGTAGAGGTTTTCAAATTCTTTGGAGAGTCCTCTGTAGACACGTTTATAGATTCCTACGAATACTTTGAGTCCTTGCTCAAGCACTGCTGCGGTAGTTGAATACGGTTGGTTCTGTCCTGGGTTCTCTCCCAATAACGCTTCATTGATGGACCCAATCTTCTCTCCTGATTTAATGAGTGTGCCTAGTAAATTGAACAATGTAGAACTAGGTTCTTTGATAGGCATTGGGAAAATACCTTTCTTAAGGTCGTCTCCGGTTGAGCTGACACTCCTCCATTCTCCTGGTCGGAACCTACCTGAACCACCCCTTGATAGCCTAATACCCCTTCCTAAGAAACCTCCTCCGAGAACGCTCAGAGTGCCAGCATCAATCAGTTGGTTGGTTACAGTATTCACAGCCGAATTAATGGGGCCAAGTATAATACCGAAACCTAAGCCATATATCTTAGAAGTAAAGTCAGGGAGGAACACATAACGAGTAAAGTACTCCAAGGGTTCAATAGACATAATCTCACCTGCTTCATTACGCTCTACACTGTCCGGTACAAACCTGGACGATATGCGTAATACGTTTCCGGTAGCTTCGTCTACTGTAATAATCCAAGGCTCTTTATACCCATCACCATCTAGGTCCCACCAGCCATGTACTTCAAATATTGTGTGAGGAACATCATCTGCTGGAGCCACTGGGCTTAACCCAAGTGTCTCATCTTGTACAGAATTGCCATCAGGGTCTACTGCTTGACCCAAGTCTACATCCAAGTAAACTCCTCTGCGTTGCAGAGAAACAACTTCGTTGTGGTCTTTATATAGAATGTGAGTCTTGCGAGCGAACTTAAAGTCCTTGGCGTAGTAGTTAACTACCAAATCTTGAGGAAGAATAAGCTCACTAGAATTTCTATTCTTAGAAGGAGAGAAGTAGGACTTCTTAAAGCAGATACCCACTATAGGTAGAATGAACAGCATTCTGTCCATATCATCCTGCCAGTCCTCCATCTCATGCATAAGTTGGTAAGACATATACTTACCTACACGCTCAGCTCGTGAACGCTTAGAACCGTCTGGATCATCACCAATTACTCGTGCCTTTACTGGACGATTACCCTTAAGCAATGCTTGCTGTGCACGGGCATGGAACTGTATAGCTGCTGTAGTAAGCAGGGGATACTTTACATTAGAAGCATTGGGCCAGGGATAGCTCTTCTCTTCCTTGACTTGAGCTGCTAATTTCATCCATTCATCATTAGCATCCATCCACTCTGAACGAGACTCTTCATCACGCTGGACAGAATTAACAACATCCTCACCAATCTCAGAAAGCTCTTCGTCACTTATATGGTCAGCAAGGTTAACTTGCTCCAATGTGGCAACTACATTTTCTCGTCCTAGTTCAAGAGCCATTATTTTTGTTTTTTCCAGGATTGATAATTTTTGTTCACGACGTAGGGGCTTTTGCTGGTTTTCTTTTTTCTTGCCTCGCGCTGGGTCTGAAGTCTACCTATAAAAGAATTGAAATCTTTATCATCTTTTTCTGAGTGCATCAGAGTCTTTCCTGCTGGATGTCTCTTAGCTTTAGATTTTGTCATTGAGCCAGACGTTGACACACCTTTCTTTTTCTTAGCCATATATTAGTATCCAGTGGTGGAATCGCGACCTTCGTTCTGAGGTGCGAATAAGTATGTATCTTCATACTCATCATCATATTCGTTTTGATTTATTTCGTCTTCTGTTAATGCTGGAGTCAATTGGTCAAGAGTAAAGCATATCCAAGCTAGGGCATCCACTTGGTCCATATATCTACCTGCTGGGAATCGAAGTATCTCTTGTTGAAGATTACCATACCACTCTGCTTCTTCATCAAATTCAATAGCTCCGACTCTCATACGAGCCTGCATAGCTCTAGCTCTCTTCTGCTTATCTTGTATTGGAGTGACTTCGTGGATATTTAGAAACACCCCTTCCTCCATCATTCGATGATTAATGACACCACCGAGAGACTTAGCTATATTCTCTTGCTCTATGATAAACAGAGGGTTAGACCATCTGCGATGCAAAGAGAACATAGTTTCAATAATTTGGTTACCGTCTCCTCTGAAACGTCTTACATCTCTAATTCTAAGTATGTTACTTGCTGACAGCCCGGCTACCATGAATACTGTGTAGGCTCTCTTGTCTTTCTCAGAGATAGCCATGTCTACACCTATGTAGTACTCTTCAGGCTCTCTCTTTGTTTCATCAAGGTTACTTGCGCTGATAGGCACAATATCAGACGATTGAAAATAGGCTGTGCTTGAATCAATGGGGTTATTGAGATACTCCTGTGCATATCCTTCAAGTCTTCCCCTGTGTGCATACTTAGCTCTTTCTACTAGTAAACGCTCTTTAGGCCACTGGTCTTCCCAAAGCAACTGTGAGAAGTCCCCTACTGCTGGATGTGCTCTATATAGTACAGATAGCCAAGGTTTGTCTTCATCTACACTATATGTCTTAAGAGGTGTGATTCTAGTCGTATTCAGAGTTTCATCAGGCATAAGCCCTGCGAGAAGAGAATCAAAGTGGAGTATAGTGCCAACAATACGAACGTGGCAGTTTTTACTGCCGCAGTTAAGTAGTGCATTAAGGAACCACATTTCAAACTTTTCACGCCGTGAATCATTTAGTACGATGTCATCATTCTCTAAGTCATCCCCTACAATTAAGTTAGGACGCTTGTTTCTCCACTTAAGCCCTCGTATGTCCTGACCAGAGCCTCTAGCTATAATTCGGAATTGCTTACCGTCTTGGAATTCTCCAATGATTTCAGTTTCAGTCTCTTTTACAATCTTCTTGAAACCGAAGTCCTGTCTTAGAGCTTCATTCTCTACCAGCTCTCTCTTTATGTCCCCGAGGAAGAGGATGCTCTGAGGCTGGGTGTCGCTCACAATCAGAACGTGATCCTTTACTCTGAATGCAACGTTTGCCAGAACATAGCTGTGGGTCAGTGCAGTTGACTTTGCGAACCCACGAGGGGCAGCGATAGCTACAAATCGCTTCGGAGAGCAAGCATATTCCCAGATTTCTTTATGCAGCTCAGGCGTAGCCACAGGTTCATCGAACTTATCTAGTAAGTACAACTGAACAAAGCTATATACAACCTTAGATGTTAATTCTAACATTACTTCTTCTTTTTTTAGGGTAGCTCAGTAATGTATGGGTAACAAAGTGCACGCCATGCTTGAGCTTTTCTAGGGTTATTGCCGTAGCGTCTTATCCAGGCTCCTATACTTACTACCCTACAGAGAGTAGTCTCTCCAGCAAGTACAATCTGGTCATTTACCAAAGCACCTTCTTCTACTGCTGTTTTCACAGCCGTAGTAACACTACAAGCTTGTAAACTTAAAACAAGACAAACCACACCAAGTAGTTTTAATATTTTCAATAGTTCTTTTTCCGTGCGTATAATTCATTTTTACGTCGTGCCGGAGCAGACTTTAGCTTCTTCTCCTTCTTTTTCTTAGCTGCATCAGATACTTGCTTTTTCTTCTTAAGCCTAGTTACGGCAGTCTTATATATTGAATTAGCCATAACTTAATCCTTCTTGTTCTTCTTTCCAGCAGTTTTAGTACGTTTGTAAGAGCGATTAGACTTCACCGTCTGACATTTAAGGTTAGATTTAGCATTATTACGTGGATTACCATCCTTGTGCCCTACTTCCTTACCCTTTGGACACGGCTTCTTCTTAGCAGCAGCATTCCTAGATGCTCTATTCTTCTTCTGCTTGGAGGAGCCTTGGTAATTGTCGTACTCCTTCCTGTAGTTCCGCTTGGACGCTGTAGCCACTATTCATTTTCCTCAATTGTTCCAGGTCCTGGATTCGGTTTGTATTAGACTCTATCTGTTGCAGTATCTTTCGGATGGTTAATTGCAAGGTCCATATCCACCCAGTCAGGAGTGAGATCGCCACGCCAATAACTACTCCACCAATTAACGCCCAAATCATCATGTTTATCCATTTTAGTTTTCTCTGTGAGATACTGCGACTACGTTCTTATGCTTTTCTTCTTGCTTATCAGAGAAGTCTTCAAACTTAGCCATAAGGTTCTTTAAGCCCTCTTCTGCGTTAGCTTGGGGTTCTTTAAGGAACTCTCCTCGCTGTAGGTTACGCTTATCCCACATAATACCCATAATCGTGGCTAACTTCTGAGCGGCAACGGGTGCCCTGTGTACTTCACCGCTTTTTATATCTACGTGGATATCTCCATTAGCTATACGGTCAAGCAGCTCATTGGAAACGCTATGTATTACATTTGTCATAATAGCGTCTAGCTCTTCACTCTTCATTTCCCTACATTTCTGTGCTGTTTCCAACCACCAACCAGCTTTGGACTTCCAACACCTTATTACATTAGAGGGTACATCACAGTGCTTTGCTGCTGCAATTGAGTTACCCGTGGTAATATAGGCCATACAAGCCCTTACCTTTTGTGCCTCAGTAAACGTAGACAAAGGGTGATTAAGGATAGAGAAATCAAACTCATTCTCCTTTTGGGTGTATGTAAGCTCTTTTGGTAGAGCTTTCTCTGGTCGTTTCCTAGGCATTACTTTCTACCATCTGGTGGAATTTTGTGCTTACTAGTGTTGACATAGTTACCATTCCCGCCTAAACAAACTGCTATGTGCATTGCTTTAGCTAACCATGTTTTTGCACCATCTTCAAGTAAAGCTCTGTGAAATAAAGAATCTGCTATTTGTTTTGTTTCTAAAGCATTTTCGTACATCCAATCATGACCACATGATGCTCTCAATAACCAAGGTCTTCCTGGAGGAACAACCCTCCACAATATTCTAGGCACTGATGCGCCATCAAATATGAATCCTTGGAGTACTTGATGCCCATAGAAATCAAAAGATTCTACAAGCTCATATCTTGCACCGTCCTGGGTGGGTCTTATTACAGGATATCTAGTGTGCATCATCTATCCACGGGTTGCTGGTTTACGTTTCTTCCTTCCCTTGAAGGTAGACTTAAAATTTCCGGCCCTGGCGCTCCTCTTCTCAGCAGCAGCAACAGCCGCCTCAACCGTCTTGAATCCCGGCTGAGCCTTGGCCTCTGCCGCCTGCTGAGCCTTTGTGCCTGTGGATGCCACATTCACCCATCGACTCGGAGCGCTCTTATTCCTTTTCTCTATGGTGATTGATTTCCTGTGTGGCATCTCACTTCTCCTGGGTAGAAACTGTCCTAATTGCGACATCGGGCGTTGTTAAACCCCATCTGTTATAGGTCTGTACCAATCATTATTCTTTACAAAGTTCTGTGCTAGTAGGGCATTTACTGTAAAACTTATAAAAGGAATAGGTATATACAAAGCAAACGGAGATGGTACCCTCATCTTGCCAATAGCACTTATAGTCCCAGCATAAAGAAACTTACCCTTTCTACAGACAAGAACTGCTCCGCCAGACATTCCACCTATAGTGTGTGCTGAATGAAGAACAGTATCTACTTTTATATATTTATTGAATCCTTTGGGGAGTGTAGCTTGGTAATTACCTTCTGTGATGAAAATTGTTTGGTATTGTGCAGGAATTCCTACTGCCCATACCTTTTCATATGGTTTTAATGGACCTTCAAGGAACTCTAATGGATCAAAGTCTTTAGTACGAATTGTGATACCACCAAGGTCTACGGGCACCGCCGGGCGAGACGCCCATCGGTGAGTCGCACCTGGTTTATTCCAGTTCTTTACACGAGTTACATCATCTCTTGTATCTGGATTACCGGATGACTCGCCCTTGGCTGGGTATCTATCTCCATTGTATGTACCTTTACCATAAATCTTGTATTGGTGTAATGATGTAGGAGATTCCATACTTACTACGTGACCGGCTGTTAATATCTTATTTGTCTCTACTATAATACCCGTACCTCTACCGGCTCCTATGTTATGAATAGATACCACTCTTTCATTGATAAACTCATAGGGATTACCACACTCTTGCTCACTTCTTCGTTCGCTGGCAAATACTCCTTCACCCCACATCACAGTTAATATACAGAAGATAACTGTAGCCCAAGCTACTACGTGTTCACCCCAGTGCAGCTTGAGTTTACTACCTTGTAAGGGTTTCATTTGTATCTTTTTGTTCCAATAAACCTTCCTAATATTGCCATTTTCGTAACTCCTTCGAAAAAGGACTCGTACTTTAACCAGCTTGTAGCCATCTCTTTAGCATGTGCTATCTTCCTCTTCCTTTCCTTATCATCTTTGATCTTCTTCTTAACTTTAGCTGGAGAGTTCTTAACTTGTTCAGCAATCCTTTGATCCCTCACTTTAGCTTTTGAAGATTTCTTACGAGTGTAGTTACCACTCTCATCTTTAGTAAGTCTTCTGTGTGGATTGTATTTTGGTTTAGGAGAAGTTTTGTTTGTCATTACCTTCTTACCTTTCCGTGGACGTGGGAGCTTTGTGTATTTTAGAACTCAGCCAGGAAGACCTTTAATCATATACTTATACCATGCCTTACAATTATTGCAATGCCTGATATAACTATATGTACAGGGGTTTAGACACCAAGAAAACCCATAAGTTCAACTTATTTTTGCTAGCTATCCGCAAATAGGGCCGTTCGCGAAGCTCTCTTTCGACATCCCTGTCTCTCCTATTTGCTACTTTGTTCAACAGAAATCTTCCCTGATTTCTTTAAGAATCAAACACTTAGCTTGCTCATTTCATTCGCTGAAAAAAATATTTTCAAATGTGGGACCATGTAAGGGGCTTAGGGTCCCCGCAATTAAACGCTTCCAATGCAATGTTTGGCATCGCTTTGTGAGGAGTGCAATGCAAAGCATGCTTTCACTTGCAAAGGGGTTGGCAGTGCATGGTC
>TARA_R110000765_G_scaffold124178_2_pt1 | contig 19934 bp, 20 predicted proteins | sample TARA_R110000765 | Tara Oceans TARA_R110000765 (sample SAMEA4398168) | marine metagenome | biome: Polar Biome; feature: [MES] marine water layer (ENVO:01000295) within the mesopelagic zone...; material: water (ENVO:00002006), including particulate matter (ENVO:01000060) such... | reverse complement strand
AATTTCAAAAGTACAGTTTTATTATGGTTTTTGGTATTGGCTACCTGCGGAAACGAAACTGAAAAGAAGGCTTCTACACCCCCGTCAAATGCTGAGGAACAAATTGAGAAATCTGAAAAGGGAATAATTGTTGCCGCTAATAGAACCGAAGCCTACCTACCTTTATTAAAAGGGAAAAAAATAGGGATTGTTGCCAACCAAACCAGCGTTATTTTCAATAATGAAGGTCATACACACTTAGTAGATTCGCTGCTTTCATTGAATATAAACATCAAGAAAGTCTTTGCACCTGAGCACGGTTTTAGAGGTCAGGCCGATGCTGGCGAACACGTAAAAAATAGTACCGATTCTAGAACAGGTCTACCCCTAATTTCTTTATACGGCAAGAATAGAAAACCTAGTCAAGAGCAATTAGAAGATTTGAATGTCGTGCTTTTTGACATTCAAGATGTTGGAGTTCGCTTCTACACCTATATCGCGACATTGCAATTGGTAATGGAAGCATGCGCTGAAAAAGGGATTCCTATGATGGTTTTAGACCGACCAAACCCTAACGGACATTATGTTGATGGACCATCGATGGAGGCAGCACATACTTCGTTTTTAGGAATGACTGAAATTCCTTTAGTTTATGGTATGACGATAGGGGAATATGCTACCATGATTAATGAGGAAGGATGGTTAGAAAATGGCAAGAAAGTAGATTTAACTGTCATCGCTTTAGAAAACTGGACGCATGCTAGTTTTTATACTTTGCCTATACGGCCTTCACCAAATTTACCAAATGACACTTCTATTACCCTTTATCCAAGTCTTGGTCTTTTTGAAGGTACTAATGTGAATGCTGGTCGCGGAACAGAGTTTCAGTTTCAACGCTACGGCGCTTCTTTTTTAGATAGCAAAAAATATAGTTTTACGTATACCCCAGAACCAAATTTCGGTTCTAAACACCCTAAAGAAGAAGGAAAAGTTTGTTATGGCGTAGATCTTTCTAAAGTTGAGCGAATGCGTGAAGTGACTATGAATTATATTATAGATGCGTACACTAATTCTACAGACAAAAGCAACTTTTTCCTCACGAGTGGTTTTACCAAACACGCTGGTAATGAGAAACTACAAAAACAAATTGAAGCCGGAAACTCGAATGCTGAAATCAAAACAACGTGGCAGCCAGCCTTAGAGAAGTTCAAAAAAATTAGAGCAAACTATCTACTTTATTAGAAATTAATCTTCTTCTATTGCAGTGGTAGGCTTTCGATAGCCCATAAAAGGGTACTTCAGTAAAGAGCTTATTTTTCCATTTGCAACCTCGTCAGAGAAGGTATCTACACCGTAGATAATTTTATCCCTATCTAAATGCATAAAGGTTCCAAATAGACGATCCCACCACGAGAAAATATTTCCGTAATTACTGTCGGTATATGGCAAAACATAATGGTGATGTACTTTATGCATGTCTGGTGAAATCAACACATAGCTCAATGCTTTATCTACACCCTTTGGTAATTTAATGTTCGCATGGTTAAATTGAGAAAGCACTACAGAAAGGCTTTGATATAGCATAATGATACCAATTGGTGCACCAACTATAAATACCCCAAGTAAAGTAAATACATAACGTATTAAACTTTCTAATGGATGATGTCTATTTGCTGTAGTCGTATCTACATTATGATCTGTATGATGTACTAAATGCACCATCCACAATGGTTTTACCTTATGCTCCACCAAATGAGCCGTGTAAGCCCCAATTAAATCTAATAGGGCGACACCTAAAAAAACATAGGCCCACAACGGCATTGCTGGCAACCAATTTATGATACCAAAGTCATTGGCAATTGCCCAGTCAGATGTTTTTAAAAGTAAAAATGCCAATGGAAAATTAATAATGATAGTAGTTAAGGTAAAAAAGAAATTAGGTAAAGAATGTTTCCATTTATTATAGCGACCATTAAACAAGGGTACAATACCTTCTAATATCCAAAAGAACGTTATTCCCCCTACCAAAATTAATGAACGGTGAACGGTTGGTATAGTTTCAAAATAAGACATTAACTGTTCCATGTAGTAAAAATAGTGGTTATCGATTTAAGTTTGAGGTGGACTAAGGATTTTTATAGGAGGTTTTGTTTTGTCTAGAATTATTACCGATTTGCCTTTATTTTCATCGATTTAATCAAAAAGTAACAAGTAGGGATTATAAACAAGCCGATTGTAAGCGGCAAAAACCAAGCACCAAGTCCTTCAACATTCCCTTTTATATTCTGTAAAGTCCTAACTAATATAAGCCCAAAAACAAATACAATGATCAACTTCAATACTCTAATCATTCGTACTGCATTAGAATATTGGCTTAGAGCGTTTTCGTTCGTTATGGCCGTTGGATAATTAAAAATATGCGGATTCTTATTCAGTAATGTCATTCCAATAAAAAGAATCGTGCCAACTATAGGCAGCACAAAAATATTAGTCTTTTCTCCAAATCCATCTGCTTCGCCCGCTGCGTTAAAATGAGTAGGAATTGATTCTGGTAAGTCCGGAAAACTTAGTATTGCTAAAATCCAAGTTCCAATTAGTAATGTCCAACCAGTAACTTCAATTACTTTATCAGTTTTTGTTAGGTCAAATTTTATCTTAGGTCTCTCTCCCATAATCTTATTTTAATCCAGCTTTTTTACATTAGTTTAAACACCTGAGCCAAGCATTTTTTGAAGGCAAAGAAACTTTTCGTTTCTACCTGCCTGCCTGCAGGTTCAAGCAGACCTTTTGATTAAGCTCATAAGCCCGAATTACGTTTAGGTTTTTTTGTAGCACATTTTTTTTAGAAACGACTAACCTTTTCGATTTTCTCGCCGTTTATTCTTAACTTAATTTTAGTTTCCTTTATACCCATAATATCAGTTGATGCCTCAGAGCTAAATTCATATCTAACATTGTACAATTCTGTTAATTTGTCCAAGCTAAATTTCTTTGGTGTTATTGTATTCCGCTTTCGCATTGAATAATTAAGAGTTCCAATTCCGATAATTCCAATTCCGATTGAAAAAATCATTATTGTGACTGTGTGAAATAAAGCGACTCTATTGAGAATAGTCATTAAATAGTAGCATATGAAAAGAACTCCAAGTCCAATGAGGCCATATAAAATCATATTCCCTATGGCTAATTTTTTTACATATTTTGAGTCCTCGAATTCTGTATTCACTTCAATTATTTTTTTCTTTAATTTATTGTCTAATTTTATTTTCGAACATTTTCTTTTAAAATCTGCCTTCTTATTTGTCAAACTACAAATAATTCCTTCAGTAAAATTAAATGCCTGAAGGTCACATATTTCGCAATGCATAAAGTTATTCATTGTTGTAGTTCATTATTGTTTCAATTCCAGTTCTGGGTTTATGAATTCATAAATCTGTTCTCCAATTTTTACAGTAATAATATCATCCTCCAACTTTTCAAGTATTGAATACTCATTAGCTAGTTCTAGCTCGTTAATAAATAGAACTCTTTGTTACAATTTATTATAATCATTATATCGTGGTTTTCTTTTATTGAATTCCCCATTCTTACTTGACTGTACTGCAATAGAAATATTATTAATAGGCTCCGAAGAGGAATTACTTAGAGCAATTAAGATAACAAGTGCATTTTTGTAAACGCCATAATCTCCCCAGAATCCTGTCATTATATTAATGTCAGAATTGTTACCGTATTTAACATTATAAAAATCTCCTTGAATTGTATTAAAGTTTCCATCTCCATTCCAAAACAGATAAGGCATCAGGCTATAATAATTATTCTTGTAGTTTGGATTTATAGCGGCAATTCCTTTTTCGCTCAATTTTGTAATAGGAATTTCTGGACTGATTTCTGGACGGGTTGCTGATTTATTTAATTTGGAACTGCTAGAACAAGAAAGGTATAAAACAAGGATTAAAAAAGTGGCAAAAGTTCTAATCATTTATGTAAAGCTTTACAACGGTTCTGTGTATTAAAAGTAGCAAATCTTTATTTGCTGTTTTTATATATGTCGTTAGCAAATGTATGTTTATACATAAGTCAATTACTTCCAAATTCCGTTTTCCGTTTTCCGTTTTCTATTAAATCACTCTTCTATAATTATTGAATTTAGATATAGGTAAGCAACAAAATGATTGTATCATTAAACATAAGGCGTCACTGTGCCCTGACAAACCAGAATATAGGTTACAAAATGTTAAACTATTTATTCTTAATTATATTCCACCTGTAGCCCAAATTAAAAATCGCTTTTGATCCAAATGATAATGATGTATTGGAATCAAGTGGGTTAAATTCAATGGAGGTAATCCAATATCCTTTTTTCCCATTCGTAAAACTAGATTGTAAATAGAGATTAAATGGGAATGGTCTTACTCCGACGATTACTTTAGTATTATTAAACTTTTTACCGATTCCCAATTTACCAGTAACAAGTGATGGAAGCGCAAATCCCGCTTCAAATTCAAAAATAAAATTATTTTCATTGATATATGTACTCCCCCAAAGTACTGAAGTCCCAGGAAAAATGAAATCATCTTCAGCCATATATGCAACACCAAAATTCCATTCTACGAAAGAATATTTTAATTTTCCTGTAGATATTTCTTGGGCTTCACTATTATTAAAGAAAAAAAATAATAAAAGAAAAATCAAAAGTAGTTTTTTCATAATATTTATTTTCTAGAGCGTATTAAAGTTAGCATAATTATTTAATATCCCGATTTATATTTGCTGGTTATTTCTACTCGATTTCGAAATATTTGCTCACGCTTATGCTAGGGTAAGTAAGGAGATTTTTTGTTTTCGTATACCTACAGGCATACAGTTCTACGGGCGAGGCCAAAGCTTATTGCCCGCCCGAACGTACCTTTTCGGTACGGGCGGGTTTAGTTTTATTTTTTCTTGTAAAAAGCTAAATCCATTCCCGATAGCTATCGGGATTAGCGACATCATAAAAACGCATAAACCTTTCGATTAAGCCCGAAGCCAATTTAGATTAAAGGTTGTGTTGTAATACGTTTTTTTTGATTTTATTCGTTCAGGTCAAATCATTATTAATTAGTTAACCCAAGCCAAGTTTGTGTTCAACATCAAGTTCTCTAATAACTTCAGATTTACATTTCGTTAGTAATCTTAACCATTCGGTGAAGTTTTTCACCTTATAGTGAAGTTTTTTATCGCTCAAACTATAATAAGCTAAAGGCCATTCTCCGTTATCCGAATTTTCGGTTGTCAACCAACACCAAGCTCCACCATTAGAGTCTTCAGACATTAAACACAGTAATGAATTTACTTCAATTTCCTTTTCTCCGACTAAGTCAATTGTATTCCCGAGTTCTTTACGGTACTCTCTTAAATATGAAAAATGCTTAATGTCATCTATTGAAGTCATATATAACCAATATGCTCCGTTACCAAATTGCTTTAAAAATAATTTGTATGAATAAGGAAGAGATAATCCAAGTTTTTGTTCAACTTCTTGAATTTCAGCATCGGTTAATTTCGGTCCAATTTCCTGATGCAGTTTAGAATCCGTTATTAATATTTTTATCAATTCTTCCATTTGACTTCCCTTAATTGAGACTTGTCCAGAATTTAGGTTTTTTTTCTTATGGTATTGACCACAAGAAATAAATAGGAATATAATTAAAATTAAGTATCCACATTTTTTCATATTCATTAGGTCTTTTTCCTTAAATTTTCGTTGGTCAAAATGTATTACAACGTTTATATATTAAATTAGCTGCGTGTTTTAAGCACCCGATCTAGCAAATACAAATCAAATAAAAAATCCGTAAAGATTTTCGTAAGCAAGCTTGAACCAGCAATTAATTTTAAACGGTGTTGTGGTTAGTATTTATTCTAATTCAAACACAAATTCCTTATATACATCATTGGGATAATTTTCTAAATATTCTTTAATATATAAAGGGTAAAATTTATTCAATAGATGCAGATTCGTAAATGCAGGATTATAATTTAATTCTATCTGCTCTGTGACATACATTTCTATTGTCCTTTTTGCTACTCCTTTGGTTTGAATTTTTATTTTATAGCATTCGAATCCACAAATAGTTTTTCTATCATCTTTAAAATATTCAAGTATTTCAAATTCATCTTCGGTATGTTTATTAAAATCCCATCTGTTTTCCCTTAATTCAAAAAAGTAAGGTTCAAAATTTGTTCCAAGTAATGTTTCTCTATCGACTTTTAGTATGTTATATATTTCTCTACCGTTATCGCAGTTAGCAGTATATTGTGTGTAGAGGTTTGGTTTAACAAAGAAATGAATTTTGTATTCTTTTCTGTAAACAAGTACTGGCGGTGGTTTAGGAATGTCAAAATCTAAATTGTCAAACTTTGGGGTTGATTTGGACCAAATACTATCTGTCTTTAAATCTACAAGATCAGCGTAACTCTGTGTGACTTCATCGGTTACTTTAATAACGAAATTACCAAAGGTTTTATCATAAGATTCTTTTGTTTGGGAAGTTCCGTTTTGGGTAAATATTAAAATAATTAATAAAGTTAAGTGTATTTTCAAAGTCAGTTTTTATTAATCACAACAAACGGATAACATCATTGATGATATCCTGTTTATGTATCCAAGTTAATAATCTTAAAATTAGTAAGAATTAGAAGAAACTACTTCATCAATTTTTTCATCTCCTCAACTATATTAAAAGCAGCAGGGCATATCTCAACATTTTTTAAGGTAAGATTACTTATTTGTTGAAACTTCTTCCGGTCGGTATGCGGAAATTCTCGACAAGCTTTAGGACGAACATCATAAATAGAACAATAATTGTCAGCTCCTAAAAACGTACAAGGCACTTGTTGTAATACAAAATCATTTTCTTCATCAATCCGTAAATACGTGTCAATGAACTTTTGAGGCTTCATTCTAAATGATTTAGAAATTCGTTCTACATCGGCATTGGTAAAAAGCGGCCCCGTAGTTTTACAGCAATTAGCACAAGTAAGGCAGTCTGTTCGTTTAAATTCCGCATCATGCAGCTCTTGCATTATATAGTCTAAATTCTTCGGAGTTTTCTTTTTCAGCTTTGCAAAAAATTTCTTGTTTTCGCTATATTTTTCCTTAGCTTTCTTAGGTAATTGACGCAAAACCTCATCCATAATCTAAATTTATAACCCAAAACTAGGAAAGTAGTTCTAAAAAGAGAGATTTTTGCAACCAGAAATAACACGAATTTGAAAAAAGACATATTAGGCAACGCACTTTTAGACTATCAACTAGGTAAGTACAGTGAAGATATTACCACCTATTCCTCATTAGATGAGGAAGACCAGTTACCCCTACCCTATATGTTCAGGACTTTCAAAGACATGCCTAAATTAGAGCAAAAAGCTTTAAAGATTTGCCAAGGAGAAATTTTAGATGTTGGTTGTGGTGCAGGTAGCCATAGTCTGTATTTGCAGAATAAAGGTCTTTCAGTTACCAGTCTAGACTCTTCATCAGGTGCAATTGAGGTAAGTAAACTAAGAGGTCTTAAAAACCCCATCAATGAAAATCTTTTAAACTTTGAAGGCAAAACATATGACACGATCTTAATTTTAATGAATGGTGTTGGCTTAGCCGGTACTCTAAATGGCTTAGAAAAATTTTTCGCTAAATTGAAGTCATTACTTAAAACTGATGGGCAAATTCTCTTAGACTCAAGCGATATCATTTATATGTTCGAGAATGATGAAGATGGTGGTTATTGGATTCCTGAGGATGTAACCTATTATGGTGAGATAAGTTTCAGTATGGAGTATAAAAATAAAAAAAGCGAGTCCTTCCCATGGCTATATGTAGATTACAATACTTTACAACGTGCGGCAAATTATAGTAATTTAGACTGTGAACTTGTAATGGAAGGCGAACATTTCGACTATTTAGCAAGATTGACTCATACCAAATAATAGCAGGCTTATTTTTTCGTTATACTTTAAGACAAACCAAGAATATGAATATATTAAAAAAATTATTACTAATAGGGCTAATTACTTGCTTCGTTTCTTGTTCTAAAAGTTCACCTAATCCCGTAGATGAAACTGTAATTCCAGAAGCTGATAAAAAAGCGAACTTATTGGCTACTGGAGATTCGGCCAATGACATTCTATCGAATGAAAACTTTGATAAAATGTTAATCGAGATTGCCTATGTGACTGGTTTTAGGCCTACTGCGTCTGCAATGACCCAATTCACTGATTATCTAAAAGAACATACTTTTAAGACAGATATTCAAATTATATACAAAGAACTTTCTAGCCCTGTTGAAGATGAACTTACCCTTCAAGAAATTGCAGATTTAGAAACTAAAAACAGAACTGCATATAACTCTGACGGCACTTTAGCTATCTATATTTATTTTGCTGATGCACCCGCAGAAGGCGATGATCTAGATGGTGGCTTAGTAACTTTAGGGGCAGTTTATCGCAATACCTCAATGATCATTCATGAAGTTACCATAAAGAAGTTAGCGTCTAAAAGTAGCTCAATCAGTGATTCGGATGTAGAAACGACTACTTTAAACCATGAATTTGGCCACCTTTTTGGATTAGTTAATTTAGGCACCGATATGGTGAATGACCATGAATCTCAATCTGAAAATAGCGAGGGTGCCCTGGTCAGCGACAATCATTGTAATCAAAATGGATGCCTTATGCGCTCAGAATTAGTGTTTGGTGGTTCATCAGGAAAATCTATTCGAGCAAATTCAATTGCACAATATGAAGCTGGTATAAAAGCAGGATGTACGCTTTCTGGAAATAGTGTTTTAAATCTTTTACAACATTCGACTTCGAAATCTAATGCCGCAGTATTAGGACTTGACCCAGAATGCACTCTAGATATTCAAGCCAATGGCGGTCGATAATATCAAATTCAAGTAAATCAAAAAAACCATGCAATTGCATGGTTTTTTGATTAAGGTATGTTTAAATATTTATGAGTTTGTAATGAAACCTTCCATTTCGGATTTTTCATCACGTAATCTACAATCATAGGAACAACCTTATCTCGTACACTCCATTCTGGCTGTAAATATAATATGCAGTTAGCATTTGTTTTCGCAGCTTGTTCTTCGGCAAAAATTAAATCGTGCTTATTAAACACAATCACTTTTAGCTCATGAGCCTCATCGTAAATTCGACCTTCAGGTAATTTGTTTTTCTTAGGGGAAAGACAAATCCAATCCCAATCACCCGTTAATGCATATGCCCCTGAAGTTTCAATATGTGTTTTTAAGCCTTTTTCTTTTAATGCACTCGTTAATGGGTTCATATTCCACATTAAGGGCTCACCACCAGTAACTACAATCGTATCTGAATATTTAGCCGCATTCTTAACTATTTTCTCAATATCGGTAGGTGGGTGCGTTTCAGCATTCCAACTCTCCTTTACATCGCACCAATGACAGCCTACATCACAGCCACCCACTCGAATAAAGTAAGCTGCAGTTCCCTTATGAAAACCCTCGCCTTGAATGGTGTAGAATTCTTCCATTAAGGGCAAAAACACTCCTTGATTCACTTTCTCAAGTACCTCCACATTTTTCATCTGGCAAAGATACGTTTTACTTCCTAATTTTCTTACCATGAGTACTTCTGAATGAACTTAGCACAACAGATTTTTCAAAGCGCTACAACTGTTGAAAACTATGTAGTATTTAAGGTAGCTGTTACCTTTTGGTTTGGTTAAAAATCCCCTATTTTTATGCAAAATTTATAACATGGCCGGTACCGAAGATTTTTTTAAGCATATTGAAGAGGGTTATGCTACCAAAGGTGATTATATAATTATGGGTGCAGCCATTCTAAATGGTGAAGCTGTAAAAGATGCCTTTGTAAAGATTCCATTAAAAACCTTAAACCGGCATGGTCTAATTGCTGGAGCTACAGGTACAGGTAAGACCAAAACATTGCAGGTTTTAGCTGAAAATTTATCCCAAAAAGGAATCCCCGTTCTTTTAATGGACTTAAAAGGTGATTTAAGTGGATTAGCACAACCTAGTGCAGGTCATGCTAAAATAGATGAGCGTCATGCAAAAATCGGCATCCCTTTTGAAGCAAGCAGTTTTCCTGTAGAAATACTTTCTTTATCAGAACAAGATGGCGTTAAACTTAGGGCTACAGTCTCTGAATTCGGACCCATTCTTTTATCCCGTATTCTAGATCTATCAGAAACTCAAGAAGGTATCGTTGCCGTAGTTTTCAAATACTGTGATGACCAAAAAATGCCCTTATTAGATTTGAAGGATTTTAAAAAAGTACTTCAATACGCAACCGGTGCTGGTAAAGCAGAATTCACTAAAGAGTATGGTAGAATATCTACAAGCTCAACAGGTACCATATTAAGAAAAATTATAGAGCTTGAACAGCAAGGTGCAGAATTGTTCTTCGGAGAAAAATCTTTTGATGTCAATGACTTAACTCGAATTGACGAAAAAGGAAGAGGTTATATCAATATTTTAAGATTGACCGACATACAAGATAGACCAAAATTATTTTCCACTTTCATGCTTAGTTTATTGGCTGAGGTATATGCCACGTTCCCAGAACAAGGAGATAGCGACCAACCAGAATTAATATTGTTTATTGATGAAGCACATCTTATTTTTAAAGAAGCTTCAAAAGCATTGTTAGATCAAATTGAGAGTATCGTTAAGTTGATTCGTTCAAAAGGTATCGGAATTTACTTTGTTACTCAAAACCCAACTGATGTACCAAACGATGTTTTGTCTCAATTAGGATTAAAAGTTCAGCATGCATTAAGAGCTTTTACCGCTAGAGACCGAAAGGCAATTAAATTAACGGCAGAAAATTATCCTGAATCTGAATACTACGATACTAAGGAAGTTTTGACCTCTTTAGGTATTGGTGAAGCCTTAATTTCGGCCTTAGATGAAAAAGGTAGACCTACACCCCTAGCAGCTACTTTATTAAGAGCTCCTATGAGTCGAATGGATGTTTTAACGGATCAAGAATTAGAAGAAGTTATCGATAAGTCTTCGTTGGTTAAGAAGTACAATGAAATTATAGATAGGGAGAGTGCGTATGAAATTCTTAATGAAAAAATTGAGGATGCAGAGAAGTTAGCAGAAAAAGCAAAAAATGAACCTGCTGCCAGAAGAACATCAAGCAGAACAAGTACTAGACAAAACCCAGTAATTAAAGTATTAACAAGTGCTACATTTATAAGAGGTGTACTTGGTGTATTAAAAAAAGTGATGAGATAAATTATGAAGTTTAGTTATACATTTTTATTGATGTTGAGCTGTTGCATACTAATAAATTGCGCAGGAGAAGAAAAAAATGATTTTCAAATATCTGGAGATCAAGTCGGTAAATTAACCAAACAAAGCCTAGCCAGAGATATTGACCTTATTTTTGAAAAAGACTCTGTGGTACAAGACACCGTAAAGTTGAATTTTGGAAGCGGTGCTAGTAAAATTAAAATATACGAAAGAGGTGGTTTACTGTTACTTACCCTAACGCCAAATACAGATAGTATTGCAACCATACAGAATATTCAAATTAATGATAGCCGATTTGTTACTGAAAAAGGAATCTCTAAAGAGAGCACTTTTAAAGAAATAAAAGACAAATACCCCATAAAGAAAATTATCACCTCTTTGAATAATGTGGTTGTTTTACTGAAGGATAATGACCTGTATTTTACCATAGATAAAAAAGAACTACCCGAAAGTTTGCGTTATAATGCCAATAGTAAAATTGAAGAGGTACAAATACCAGACAAGGCAAAGGTGAAGTATATGATGATTGGTTGGGATTGATTCTTTGTTTATAAAAAACCATAGCATCCGAAAAGAAAGATAGTTTTGAATCCATATTATAAAAGCTAAAAGAGTGCCTGTTTTACTTCAAAAAATTATTCCAAAACTGTACGGTTTATATTTCAATAGTTTTGTTTGGTTTCTACCAAACAAAATTGCTCACCAAGCATTCGAAGTATTTTGTACTGTTAGAAAAGGCAAGGTTCTACCTGACCAAAAACCCTATTTAGATGACGCAAAATTTGAGGTTATAAATGTTGCGGAGCACTCAATTCAACTATATAACTGGCCAGGAAATAAAGAAACCGTACTACTTGTACATGGCTGGGAAAGCAATTCGTGGCGCTGGCATAAACTAATTGAAAAATTACAAAAAGCTAATTATAATATTATAGCTTTTGATGCACCTGCTCATGGATACTCATCAGGGAAATTATGGTATGCTCCTTTATACGCTGAAGCTTTACAAGCAATCATACTAAAATATCCGCCTAAAACGGTTATTGGCCATTCAGTCGGTGGTATGACTGTTTTATATAACGAGTATAAAAACCCGAATGTATTCATAGAAAAAATTGTGACAGTTGGCTCGCCATCAGAATTTCATGAAATTCTTACTCATTACAAAAGTCTTTTAGGTTTCAGCACTAAAGTAATGACAGCACTCGAAGATTATATTTTCTCTAGATTTGGATTTACCCCAAAAGAATTTTCAAGTTCAAAATTTGCATCGACCAATTCTAAAAAAGGTTTGCTTTTTCATGATAAACTAGACAAAATAACTCCTTACCATGCATCTGTTGCTGTGCATAAACATTGGAAAGGAAGTGAATTAGTGAGTACCGAGGGTTTTGGACATTCTATGCACCAAAATGAAGTAAATAACAAAATAATAGCTTTCTTAGAAGAGTAATACTATAAATAAGTGATTATGCAAAACGTAACTCCATTTCACATTGCCATACCGGTTCACAATTTGGCAGAATGCAGAACATTTTATCGCGAGATTCTTAATTGCGAAGAAGGTCGTAGTAGCGACCATTGGGTCGATTTTAATCTCTTTGGTCATCAATTGGTAATTCATTACAAACCAAAGTCAGAAGCTGAAAGCATACACCACAACCCAGTTGATGGGCATGATGTTCCTGTACCTCATTATGGCGTGGTTTTACCATGGGATACTTTTCAAAATTTTTCTGAAGAGCTAAAATCGAAAAACGTAAAATTCGTAATCGAACCCTATATACGATTTAAGGGAAAGGTTGGCGAGCAGGCAACCATGTTCTTTTATGACCCAGCAGGTAATGCTTTAGAATTCAAAGCATTTAAAGATATGAGTCAATTATTTGCAAAGTAATTGATGCTTTTTTATCGAGTATTAATTAATTTCACGAAGTCCTTACAGCTAAAAACCATCAGCTTTACTAAAAGGTTGATGGTTTTTAAGTTACGTAAATAGTTAAAGGAATTATTGAGACCAAGAAGTAGGTACTCTATCCCATCTATGCTTTTTTAATTCCTGGTACAATTCATTAGAAAGTAATTTACCATCACTTGTTGCAGTATTCGCCAAAACATTACGTTGTTTACGCATACCAGGTATTGTTGTGCTCACATTATCGTTCATTAAGATAAAACGAAGCGCCATTTCAGCCATGGTCATCCCCAGTGGAATTAATGGGCGTAATGCATCTGCATGTTCTACAGAAGAAATTAAGTTTTCTGGCACAAAATAGGTGCCACGCCAATCCCCTTTAGGAAAAGTAGTCTCTTTTGTCATTGTCCCTGTCAATGTACCTTCATCAAAAGGTACTCTTGCTATAGTTGCAATATCCATCTCGTTACATAATGGAAACAGCGTATCAACCGGTGCTTGGTCGAATATGTTATAAATTACCTGAACTGCATCTAACAATCCAGTTTTTAAAGCTTTAATTCCATTTTCTGGCTCCCAACGGTTCATACTAATTCCCATTGCGGAAATTTTACCAGAAGTCTTTAAATCTTCTATAGCGCGTTGCCACTCTTCTCTATCACTCCAAACATCATCCCATGTATGAAATTGCATAAGATCTATTTGTTCCAATCCTAAGTTCTTCAACGTTTTATGCGTATAATCCATAATATGCGCCGTCGGATAAGAATCTTCAAAAGCATATTCAGGTTTTGCTGGCCACTGAAAATTCTTAGGCGGTATTTTACTAGCAGTATAGATTTTTTTAGAAGGATGTCTTTTCACCAACGCACCTAACAACTCTTCACTATGACCTTCACCATAACCCCAAGCGGTATCAAAAAAATTAACTCCGTTTTCAACTGCTAAATCTAAAGATTTTGCTGATTGCTCATCATCACTGGCGGTCCAACCAGCCATGCCCCACATACCATATCCAACTTCACTTACTTGCCAATCGGTACGACCGAATCTTCTATATTTCATATTCTGTTTTGAATTCCATAATTAACAACTACAAATTTATCACCAACAACTATTATTCATATCTCCAGCTGGTTAAATCGGCTCCTTCTGGGGCGCTTATCGCTATACGTTCCATAATTTTAGGCACATACATGCTATTATATCGTAAACGAGTTATAGCATTTGGTTGTTCTGGATCTCCGTTCCAGCAATGTTCTGCTCGGTCACCATATAAAACTTCGCCTTCATAGTAGGGTTCTGTAGTACTTTCGAGAAAATCTTCCATTAAATAAACAGCATTGTTCAAGTAGTAATTATCCATGTCACCACAGTAAATATGAATTTTACCTTTTAAATTATCTCCCAGCTTATCCCAATCACGTTCCAAAATATATCGTAAATCAAAATTCTCCTTCCAATATTCTGCAACCTTGTGATTTATCTTTCCAGTTTTTTTGTCCCATATTCTTACCGGGTAACCATCATCACCTTGTGGCGAATAGGTTGCTTCCCAAATATCCCATTGTTGGCCCGATCTCGACTTATCTCCTAAAACCAATTCTAAATGGTTGCCCTGCCTCAACGTAGATTGTATTTGACCTAAGTAATTACGATGCGAAGGCACCTCTAATTTTTTATGGGCACTTGGGTAATAATATGCATTTTCATCGTCATATATATTCGTTAATGCATAAGCTCTAAAATCAATTGGGTCAGGGCAAGCAGCAAAACAACCGTTGTATTCTTCAGGATAGTTTACCTGTACCGCTAAAGCTTCCCAGCCACCTGTAGAACCTCCATACAAGAAACGTGACCAACCTTCGCCCATTCCCCTGAATTGTTTTTCTATTTCTGGAATCAACTCATAAGTAATCGCATCGCCATAAGGACCTTGACTTGCTGAATTTACAGCATAAGAATCGTCATAATATGGTGTTGGATGTTGAATTTCAATTATAATGAACCGAGGAAAATCTGGCTCATTCCATCGTTTATAAAAATCGTATGCTTCCTGTTGCTCAATTACATTGTATCCTTCCAAATTAAATCGCTCTGAATATTCAGGTTTCATTTTAGGATCTGGCGGAGTAGTTCTGAATCCGCCAAAATCAGAAGGAAAATGACCATGAAAAACCATAAGTGGATATTTAGCTTCCGGATGTTCATCGAATCCCTTTGGAAGTAAAACATGAGCTCCTAAATACGTATCACGCCCCCAAAATTCAGATAGTTTTTCTGACTTTACTTTTATGTGCTTAATCCACTCTGTATCTTTTGGTTCCTCTATAGGTGGTATCTCTTGATCTAAAGTAACCGATACATTCTGTATACCATTACTCGCTATTCGAATCTTAAACGGAGTACTATATAAATTACCCGGTGAGCGCTGCCACTGCTGTCCTTCACCATTATCCATAGGTAGCTTCACAGTTTGACCAGTTGCCAAATTAAAAGTTTCATACACATTCAAAAGCGCTTGTACATTGTACTCGCCAGGTGGAATTTCTTTTAAACTCGAATAAGGATATCCAAATACGGAAGCATCGAATGTAATTGGCGTATTTGGCGCCCAATCATTTACGTTAACTCCAAAAATAATTTGAGTATTTAAACCATCGTTAATTTGAAAACGTGGTTCTTCGCTATCATCTGTAGATAACATTAACAACAATCTACCATTAAGCAGACTATCATTTAAACTCTCATCGAATACAATAGTGATATCATGAACTGGTTTAACGACCTTTTCACAACTAACTACAAGACCAAACAGAAGTACTATAGCAAATATTTGTTTTTTCATGGCGAATGTTGATTATACCTTTAAAGATAATTAATGAAATTACTATAGCGTAGTTTGAAAAGCAATATTAATTTTTGGCATTATATATTTATAAATAAAATTTATCATGCAGGAAATACAATACTAAAAGTAGCACCTTTATTTGGTTCACTCTGAACAGAAATATTTCCACCTAAACTATTAATTTGATTTTGAATTAAATACAAACCAACCCCTTTCCCTTCTTGCGTGTCATTGAAACGTTCATTTAATCCAAAAATCTTATCACCATTCTTATCCAAATCAAAGCCTTGCCCATAATCTTTAAACAGCAATACCTTCTTACCCTCTCGAATTTCTGTTTTTATTTCGATTTTAGGAGGAGTACCCGGTATAGTATATTTAATAGAATTCGTCATCAAGTTCAAGAAAATACTCTCCATGTAAGCATTATCAAAATAAGCACTTTCACAATTTGAAAAGTCGAAATCGATTTGTGTTTGTGAGCCTTGAAGAATAGCACTTAAGGTGCTTCTAGTTTTTGCTAAAATAGTATCAAAAAATACTTCTGTAAGACTATGTAACCCCTTACTCGCATTATCAATTAAATTCAAATAACTTTCTAATGACTCTTTTACCCCTTTCGCTGAAACTTCCATATAGTGCAAAATCTGCATGGTAGCTTCATCCTTAATTACTGAATAGTCTAGTATGTCAAAAAGAGTGATTAGGTTGTTGATAGGAGCTCTTAAATCATGCGAAGTCGTATAGTTTAATCGAATAAGATCTTCATTAACACTTTTTAGTTTAGCAAACTCAAGTATATGTTTATTCTTAAGATTCATTTCATCGGTAACATCTCTAGCAATGGCGTAAACCAATTTTTATGAATCAACAGGAACAGCACTCCAAGACAACCACACTACATCGCCATTTTTATTTACATACCTATTTTGGAAATTAATAAGCTTGTTGTTCTCATGAATATCTAATCTAATTTTTTGAGTTGCATCTTTATCGTAATCAAAAACAAAATCATTTATTTTTCTTGAGAGTAACTCTTCTTTAGTATACCCTAGTAAATTAATAAATGCAGGATTTATGTCTACGAAATAACCCTTGTAATTCGCAATACAAAGCATATCTACCGAAGAATCAAAAAAGTGGTGTTTCATATATATATTTACGTTCAATAAAGCCGATTAACCTCAATTAATCTATTTATGGAAAATACATTCGTAATACAGGTAATAAACTTAGTCAAAAATAATTGAGAATAATATGAATTTTTCAACTTCGCAACGAAGTTGACAGCATTCAAATACATCACTATAAATTAAACCGTTTTTAAAATTATTGAATTTATCGCAATTCAATTATGTATTCTCTAGTTATACTATTTAACCTTTTGAGCATACCAATTTTAATTTAGAAACGTTTTAATAGAAGAGCAACTAGGCTCTTTTCTAAAATTAAAAAGTTTTGAAAAACATTATTTTTAGTTTCATCATTCTTTGTGCAGTTACTTTAATATCTAGCTGTGATTACGACGATAGTAATGATATAGACATTATAAAACCTAATGATTCAACTACAACCGCTACCCAAAAGAATACATCATCGCACATTGAATTTCAAGATTAAAAAGTATGCGTTAAGTGTTTAACAACTCATCTGTTGGCCTATAATAAAAAAACCCGATAAGTATTATCGGGTTTTTATTACAATATAAAATTATTAGTTTTTACTTCTATGTCTTTCACGTGCTAGCAAAGTATTTTTCAACAACATCGCTATCGTCATAGGACCAACACCACCAGGAACGGGAGTGATGAAAGATGCTTTTTTACTTACATTCTCAAAATCAACATCTCCTGTAATATAGTATCCTTTTTCTTTTGTTTCGTCTGGCACTCTTGTGATACCTACATCGATAACAACCGCATCATCTTTAACCATTTCAGCTTTCAGAAAATTAGGTACTCCTAAAGCAGAAATAACAATATCTGCCTGAGATATAATCTGCGTAATGTTTTTGGTATGACTATGGGTTAAGGTAACAGTCGAGTTTCCTGGCCAACCCTTTCTACCCATAAGAATACTCATTGGCCTACCTACTATATGACTACGACCTATAACCACCGTGTGCTTACCTTTCGTATCTACTTTGTAACGTTCTAACAATTCTAAAATACCAAATGGGGTTGCAGGTATGAATGTACTCATATCTAAAGCCATTTTACCAAAATTGGTAGGGTGAAAACCGTCAACATCCTTATCTGGATCTACAGCCATTATCACCTTCTGGGTATCTATTTGTTCAGGTAATGGTAATTGGACTATAAAACCATCGATATCATCATCAAGGTTCAATTCTTTTATTTTTTTCAATAACTCTTGCTCAGAAGTTGTACTGGGCATTTGAATAAGAGTTGACTCGAAACCAATACGTTCACACGAACGAACCTTACTACCCACATAAGTTAAACTTGCACCATCATTACCTACGATGATTGCAGCCAAGTGAGGTACCTTTTCACCTCTCTCTCTCATCTTGGCAACCTCAGCCTTGATTTCTTCTTTAATCTGATTGGATACTTTCTTACCATCCAATAATTCCATATCCGTATTTTTTAAATTAGTGTTGTACTATTATTATTTCATCCCTTTCATTGCACCCATCATCTGCATCATCTTCTTACCGCCGCCACCTTGCATCATTTTCATCATTTTGCTCATTTGGTCGAACTGCTTCAATAATTGATTTATTTCTTGCACTTCTCTACCAGCACCTTTGGCAATTCTTTTTTTTCTACTTGCGTTTAATTTTGAAGGCGTTGAACGCTCTTCAGGCGTCATAGAATAAATTATTGCCTCAATATGTTTAAAGGCATCATCGTCAATATCTAAACCTTTTAGAGCTTTACCTGCACCAGGTATCATCCCCATAAGATCCTTCATATTACCCATTTTCTTAATCTGCTGAATTTGGCTTAAGAAATCATCGAAGCCGAATTTATTCTTGGCGATTTTCTTTTGAATTTTTCTAGCCTCCTCTTCATCAAACTGCTCTTGAGCTCTTTCAACAAGAGATATAACATCTCCCATACCCAAAATACGGTCGGCCATACGCGAAGGATAAAATATATCTATCGCCTCCATCTTTTCACCAGTACCAATGAATTTAATTGGTTTATCTACAACCGATTTAATAGATATCGCTGCACCACCTCTGGTATCACCATCTAATTTGGTTAATATAACACCATCAAAATTCAAAATATCATTAAAAGCTTTAGCTGTATTTACAGCATCTTGCCCTGTCATCGAATCGACAACGAACAAAGTTTCTTGAGGTTGTATTGCTTTATGAATGTCAGATATCTCTGCCATCATTTTTTCATCAACCGCCAAACGACCAGCGGTATCAATAATTACAACATTATGACCATCTGCCTTTGCTTTTGCAATACCAGCTTTTGCAATAGAAACCGGGTCAGTATTCTCACGATCAGAATAAACTGGCACACCAATTTGCTCACCAACAATATGTAACTGATCAATAGCCGCAGGACGATAAACATCACAAGCAACCAACATTGGGTTTTTAGATTTTTTTGTTTTTAAAAAATTCGCAAGCTTACCTGAAAAGGTGGTCTTACCAGAACCTTGCAAACCTGACATCAATATAATAGAAGGATTTCCTGAAAGATTAATTCCTTCAGATTCACCACCCATTAATTGTGTTAACTCATCTTTTACAATTTTGACCATTAACTGACCTGGTTGCAAAGTGGTTAGAACGTTCTGCCCTAAAGCTTTTTCTTTTACTCTATTGGTAAATTCCTTAGCTATTTTAAAGTTAACATCCGCATCTAATAGGGCTCGACGTACTTCTTTGGTAGTTTCG
>TARA_R110000765_G_scaffold117921_3_pt1 | contig 19951 bp, 19 predicted proteins | sample TARA_R110000765 | Tara Oceans TARA_R110000765 (sample SAMEA4398168) | marine metagenome | biome: Polar Biome; feature: [MES] marine water layer (ENVO:01000295) within the mesopelagic zone...; material: water (ENVO:00002006), including particulate matter (ENVO:01000060) such... | reverse complement strand
GAAATAGATTTATTTATTTGAGTTTTCTCAATTGTTAAATCTTCTTTCGTTTCTTCAAACCTAACTTGTTTTTGGTTGAGGATTAAAAGTGACTTGTCAAGCAATTCGGATTGAGTTGCTGTTGATTGATAAGCTCCTGATAAGAATCCATATATACCACCTGATGTTATTACCATTAAAACAAAACAGGCAATTGCAAGATATGAACGTAACCACTTGTTTATAGTATCCCAGTATTGGTATAGTAAAGATGCTACTACTAGTTTAGCAAACTCTAAAGACCCTGCCATTATAATTACTTGTGTACTCGCACCAGCAAATAGTTTACTTAATCCGAATACTGAATAGAATGCTGCGGAGCCAGACACTAATAGTGCGGCTAATGTAATTAATAGTGGAAATAATTTTTTTTTCATTTATCTTTTATTAATAAATATTAATATTTATCTTTTATTAATAAATATTAATCCGTAAGGTATTCCAATAGTTGATAGCTTTCATTTCTTAATTTTCTTAAAGCTTTTTCTTTGATTTGTCTAATTCTCTCTTTAGTTAAAGATAATTCATCTCCTATTTCTTGTAAAGTCATAGGGGTACCACTTAACCCATAATAATCAATAACTACATTTTTTTCTCTATCATCTAAAATTGACATTAGTTTAATAAGTTCATCTTTTAAGTTTACTTCATCATCAAAAATTTCTTCTGGATTATCCGCATTATTATTAATTAAAATATCTATTAATGTATCACCCTCATCATTAATTGGTCTGTCGTAGTTAATTACTGTTGGTAGTGTCGACAACTTAGTACTTAGTTTGGTTATCTCATCCCCAACTTTTTTCTTTTCTTTATGTAACTCTTGTATGATATTAACCGGAAGACGTATGGTTCTAGCATTTTCATTAAGACATTGTAGTATAGATTGTTTTACCCACCATACAGCATATGATATAAACCTAAACCCTTTTCCCCAATCAAAGTTTTTGATTGCTTTAAGTAACCCGTAATTACCTTCCGCTATCAAATCAGATAATTCCACACCTTGTCCTTGGTAATCCTTAGCTACACTAATAACAAATCTTAGATTTCCTTCTAGTAATTCTAAATGCACCTTATCTCTTGTTTCTGTCGGTGTGTTTTTATCTAACATTAGTTTGGCTAACTCCTTTTCTCTAACTGGTGTTAGTACTTTTATTTTTCTAACGTCTCTTAGATAGTGTATAATTTCGTTTTGGTTTATGAAAATGTTTTTTGCCATGTTTTTAATTTTTATTTATTATACTACAATTAGTGTACCACAAGAATTACACTGACTTTTTGTCAGTATGTTCTTAGATATTACAAAGATAATAAATAAAAATTAGATGAACAAATATTAGTGGGTATTATTTACAATAGTTTTTAGATAAAATTTCTAAAGCTTCTTCTGTTGTATCAAATCTGGAACCAGCAGCGATATAGTCTACTTTGTGGTCCAAATCTTCCAACATTAAAACTGGACAATACCAACCACCTACATTATTTTGAGCTTCTTCTGCGTCAATAAATTCCCACCTATTGTTACCATTTACCATTTTTTCTTGTGGTGTTTTTGTGGTGCTATTATTGTCTACGGTTATAGATTTATTTTGGTACGGTATTTTGTGATTTTTTAGGGCGTCTATTAATTCATGACAGCTCTCACAACTATCTTCAGTGAAGATACTTAATTTATATTTGTCAGTATTTAATACTAGTTTTTCAATATTTGTTTCCATAGGTATAGTTTATTGGTTATATGTGTTTAAAAATTCTTTTTCTTCTTTTGTTAAACTTTCTAGACCCTCTTCAATTATTTTATCTAAAAGGCTGTCTAGGGTCATTGGTTTTAATTTAGTTAAAACTTTCTTTAACGTTTTCTTACTTGATAGATTTTCTTTTATATCTTTAACTCTTAGGTCTACTAAGGATTGGAGATGTTTGGATAATTCTTCCGCTACTTTTGGGTGTATGTATTTTAGGTGTTTTTTATCTTTCTTTCCAAATAGGTGGCCTTCAAGATTCCCGTCTAATCTATAAGCTAAATTTTTAGGTTTAGGCATCATAAAAAATGTATCGATATGTGGTGTTAGATACTCGTGTAACGTATCTTGTAGTTCAATGAAAGACATTCTAGACTTCAAACACATTATAACTATATGTTCTCCTGTAATAAAAGTAAATTCTTCCTCCGGGTCAACAACACTTTCTATAACATCTTTAATGTTATCTACAATAGGTGTGTTTTTTTCTATAGCGTCCCAATTACCAAACATAAACAACAAATAATTTTTAATTCTTTTCTTCATATAATATAAATATTTATAGTAAGCTAGAAATATTCTTTTCTTTATTTATTGTTACAACATTATCAGCCCATTCTCTCACTAACGGATTGTGTGTTATTAAAAATACATTTTCAAAGTAATCTTTAACTCTACTAAAGAACAGACCTACTTGGTCAAGGTTTTCGTTACTTACTTTACCTAATACTTCATCAAAAACTGTTACATTTGGTCTTGGGAGGCATGATACTTTGGTTAGTACTGTTCTAATAGCGAGACATGCTAAGGTTTTTTCAAACCCACTTCCACTTGATAATGGTCTTTCCACACTTGTGTTATTATCTACCATCCAAAATTCTACTTCATTTTTATCATTAACTCTTATCTCAACCATAAAGTTAGTAACATCTAACAATAACCTCATTAATTCATTATTTAACTTAGGGACCACACTTTTAACTATTGTTTTTATTATTCCGTTTTTTCCAAAAGCTGTTAAGTAAGCTCTAAAAATTTTATTTAAATCGTTCTCTTTTTTAATCTTATCTATTTTAATATTATGATTATAAATTAAATCGTCAATATTTATCACCCTATTATTGTTAATTTCTAACTCTCTAAATAATTTTTCTTTATTAGCATCTAAAATATCTAACTGTGAGTTTATTGTTAGTATTTCTTTATCCAACTCAGCATTTTTATTTAACCTACCTTTATTTTCGTTATATTTTACTAAGTTATCTTTTAATTTATTAATTTTTAACTCTTTTTGACCTATTTCTAATCTTAGCCTTTCTTCTCTTAACATATTTTTTTCGTATTCGTCAAAAACCAATTTTTGGGATTCTAGTGAGTCTATGGTGGTTTCTAGAATTTGTATTATTTTAGTGGTAGTGGTAATACCATTATTAAGTTCCTGAGATTCTTTCTTTAATTTTTTAATTTCTTTACTGTGGTCTACGTCATCTAACATTCTTTTACATAGGGGGCAGTTCTCAGATTCTTCTAACTCTTTTATAATTTTATTTAAATTTCTAAAATTAGCGTTATCTGTCGTTTTTTCTAAAATTAACTTATTAACTTCTATTTTCTTATCTTTTAACACTTCTAAGTCTACATTTTCTAGTTTTTTACTACTACCATAAATACTTAATTTTTTATGTAGTATTTCTAATTGTATCACATCCTCATTTATATTTTCCTCTAGAAGTCTTGGGTTTACTTTTTGTATTTCGACGTCTATGGTTGTGTTCTTTTGACTGACCAATTCATCTCTAGATATATTCTTGTCCGCAATTTTATTTGTTAAATTGGTTAGTTCAGTTTTACTACCAGTATTCAAGAGTACTAGGTTGTCTTTTTCCGTATTTACAGTCTTTATCTCTTCTTTTAATTCTTCTACGTCATACACATTAGAAATTAGTTTCTTGGACCATTCGGAATACATTTTCTTACAAACATCTTCTTTATCTTTTAAACTTTCTAACCCTATAAATCTACTTAAGATGGTTCCTCTTTCTGTTGGTTTTGACTCTATTAGGGATTCTAAGTTTCCAGCTGTGGATAAAACTGTTAGTAGGAAGTCCTCCATAGTACCGATAGATTCCTTTATAAATTTTTCTGTTTCTCGTCTTTGTTCCCCAGTAAAGTTTTGTAATGTTCCGTCTTTTTTTCTTTCTAAAAATTCTAAACTTGTACTAACTGACCAATCCCCCTTTTTTGTCTTTTTTCTTTTAACTTTTCTAAGTATAATATAGTCGTTACCATCTATTTCCACTTCACCTTGTACAAACACCTCATTGGATTTTCTAAATCTATTAAATATTTCACTAGCTTTAGTGGTTCTAGTTGTTGAGTTGAAAAATAAGAATAGTATTAGGTCTACAGCTAAAACTGATTTACCACCAAAATTAGGTGGGTTGGAGTCCACCACTGTAATCCCTCCAAGTTTATTAAAGTCGATAGTATTGTTATCCCCAAAAGATAGGAAGTTTGAAAATTTTATCTTCTTAATGTACACCCTTTTGTATTTAGTGTCTGTTCCAGCTTCATCCGATATTTTAGCGTTTACCTTATCATCTAATCTTTTAAGTAATTCGATATCAACATCCATACCGTTTGACATAATAAATTGGGACATAAGAGTTCGTTGATAGAGTGGGTCCATAACATTTTGCTCTAAATCTATATCTAAATTATCACCCGTTTTTCTATCTATTGACCGTGTTAGTACTGTAATATTTTTAGAATTATACTTATTTTTAAAGTATGTCCTAACTCTTTTTATCTTTTCTTGTGTAAAATTTTCTGGTATGTCTTCCCAAGTTACTTTAATAAATGGGTTTTCTAACTTATCTATTTCCATAAGACAAATATCGTATATTTATTAGTATAAATCAATATGAAATGAAAATTAGGATTACAGAAAATCAGTATGGCCAATTAGTCGAACAAAGCCTTAAAGAAAAACTAAAAAGAAAAGCTTTAGAAGCTCTTGGGGTTGGTTGGGATGACTTGAAGGACTTAATGGAAAGGTTACAGAATCCTACTGAAAAAGATTTTAAATTTTTAGAAACCTTAAGTAGTATGCAATTAAAAGGTGCTCTTAAACTTTTTTCTAAGTCTAAATTGGCAGATGAACAGCCACCTACTTTATACCCTGTACCAGAAATTGGGAAAATCGATAAATATATTAATAGTTGTTATGGTCCACGATGGGGTAAAATGCATAGTGGTGTTGACTTAAGAACTCAGGGTCTCTCAAAGAATCAACCGTTAATAGCTACATGTGCTGGAAAAGTCACTAGAGCTACGGAAGCTGGTGATTGTGGTGGGTATGTAAAATTAGAATGTAATAATTGGGATGCCGTTGGGTATTGTCATTTAAGAGTTGTTAATGAGAATTTATACGGTCTGACTGTTCCTAGAGGGTTCCCTATAGGTATTTCTGGTGGTGGTTCGGACAAAGAAGGTAAAAAAGAAAAAGGTAGTGGTAATTCTGGTGGGGCCCACTTACACTATATCACCTGGTCTGGGGATGAAAAAATTAATCCTATACATATGATTGCTGGTGGTACGACTATCCCTACCGGTTCTGGGGGGAATAGTAAGGGTGGATTCTGTGACCCAAAAAAATAGTTAATGGTTATATCTTCCTTCTATTATCTCTGTTGTTGAGTATCTTTCTATCCTATCAAAAAATTCAAGTTTCTTTGCATATTGTTCTCCTATTACTGTTTTACCTTTCCAGTCTGAACCTATAACCATTATATCTGGACTTATACGTTTTATTAGTTGTTCTAACTCATAGGTGGACCCAAATATATATGTACTATCTACATATTTTATCGAGTTGACTAGACATCTTCTATCGTCTTCACTAAAAAAAGGTCTGTCGGGTCCTTTATCTTTATTTACTTTGTAGTCTGAGTCTATCCCCACATAAAGTTCACCACCTAAAGATTTAGCGTATTTAAATAATTCTATGTGTCCCCTATGTAAGATGTCGAAACACCCATTTGTCCATATTTTCATATTGTTGTTACTCCTCTTTCTTGCACAACTTTACTTGCACATTTATTAGCGAATATTATAGCTTTTTCTATATCTTTATATTTTACAAACTCATAAACTAGTGCAGCAACAAATGTGTCTCCCGCACCAGACACATTACTTATCTTAATTTTATTATCAACTGGATACATTTTACCGTTATACTCACAACCTTTACTACCTTTAGTTATTATTAATTTTTCTGATTTAAAATTTTGACTTAGTTTATGTTCGGTTTCATTTATTTTTATGTAGTCTATACCTTCACACCACTTACCTAAAATCTTTTTACTGTCTAAAAATACTGGACATTTTGCGAGTTCAATACATTTTTCAATATCTTCTATAAGTAAAAAACCTTTATTATAGTCAGAGATAATCATCGCGTCATAATTATAATCCCATAAATGGAAATCATCTAAACATACCCTACCACAATTGTCATTCTCATCTAACCTCATAACCATTTGACCTGACTTATCGTCAATGTACCTAATTTTTAAAATATCTTCAGTATTAGTTATGACATCTACCGTAGCACCTAGAGATTCTAAGTTTTTAACCACATTACTTGCCATACCACCATTCTGTGTAATGTGTGTTGGTTTGAAGACTGGTACCGGTGCTTCTGGACAAATCCTATCTATGTCCCCATAAATAAATTTATCAACACAACTATCACCTATAACTAATATAGTCATATTTTATCTTCTTTTGGTTTATTTTCCTCAAACCACTCTACCACCGCATTTATAGCCCATACTGAACCACTAGCTAACATTCCATCAAAAAACACATTACTATAAGGTATGGTTACCATAGTTAATGTGGGTGAATAAAAAGTAATAGCAAAAAAGAACCCTACCCAGGTTGACGTACACATCATACATGATAGTAGGTCACCAAAAAATGTTGAGTTCTTAGTTATCCAATCTCTTGGTGTGTCAAATATACTCCCAAATACTAAAATCTGAGACATTCCGTAAGCGGCAAAAATCCATATAATTGTTTCCATAATATTAATCTAAATAGGGGTCTTGTAAGTTAGATGACTTCATATACTTTGCTCTCCTATTTACTGTTACGTTTTTAAAGTGTTCGAGTACATCATCTTGTTCTTTTATTTTATTTTTTTGTTTTTTAATTGTTATTTCTTTTTCTACTAATTCTTCTTTTAAAGTTTTTAACTCCGAAATTATATGTTCGTTATCTACTTCCCTAGTTACTATTTTTTCTACTATAACTTCTTTTTCTACTATAACTTCTTTTTCTACTATAACTTCTTTAATAACTTCTTTTATTATTTCCTTTTCTACTGGTACTTCTTGTACTTGTGATTTTGGGAGGAATGGTGCTACACCATACTTATCTAGTGTTAGTCCGTCTTTTGTGCACTTTATTATAAACTCATCTATTAGTTCAATTTCATTTAGTTTACAATATTCTATAAACTGATTTTTTAATACCTTACTAATTTCAACCATTTATTAAAATTTCTTTTTCATTTTCAATATCATCTATATCACGTATTCTAAAGTTAAGATAAGGTTGTGAATTATCAAGATTAAAAAACTTGTATTTTTCTGTTTCTACATTATACACACCATACCCATGATTTTTAATACTTTCCCCAAAATTTTGGATTATCATAGAGCCGACCATGTACGCTTTTTTATTTCCTGGAATTTTAAAAGTTTGTTTTTTATGTATGTCCCCAGCAAGTACCACGTCACAACCCGTAAACCTATCTACACTATACCCATCACTAAACACAAACCCAAAATCATTAGATGCTCCTTCTATCGGTCCGTGAAACAGGCCTACCTTATAGTGTGTGTTGGTGGTGGGGATGTCCGGACTAACATTATGGTCTCTTAGTGAATAAACACACCATAATATATTTTCGTCTTCATAACAACCTTTATCTTTAAAATACACTATATTTTTATTATTTAAAGTATCTATAACAGGTGATAGTGCGTCCAACCTATCCATATTATTTTCTAAAAAATCGTGATTACCAATAAGATAAATACATTTACATATTTTGGATGTCTCTTTCATAAACCAGGACATTAAATTTATTAACTCTGGAGTCATTTGATTTTTAGAGTGTACGAAATCCCCAGTAAAAACTATCCGGTCTGGTTTTAATTTTTTCCATTTAGTTAATGCTAGCTCTAAAACTTTTTTATCCCTAGAGTGTTGTTTGTACAATTTAAGATGTAAGTCAGAGTAATGTACTATTGTTTTAATCATCGTCTTGAGGTTCAGGGTAAAATTTTAGTTGAATGGTTTGTATTGTTAGGAATATTACTGTTACGATTAGGAATCCAATTGTATCATAAATCACTAGATTCCCACAAAATATTAGTAAGGTTAATGCACATATAACTAATCGTAGATTGTGGTATATGGTCATCATAACACCATATATCGTCTTATAGTCATCATATAACCATCTTAATTTCTTATGTGGTATATGTGTTTCACCTTCTTTTTTAAACGATGGTAGTAGTATAAAGGCTAACCCCATTACAAGTACCATTAAAAGCATATATTTTAAATGAAATATAAAAAGGTATGAACATATGGTTAAACCTTTAAGATATTCTAATATTTTTCTTGGATTTTTTAGGTCCTCTTTGGTTGGTTTTGCGTTTTCTACACAACTGTGTACCTTTGGTGTGTGTATCTCTACGTCAATTGTGTATGTTGGTGGGTGTATCTCTTTTAGTACTTTTATTCGGTGGTTCCCATCATAACATACATACGGTAACTCTAATACATTCCCTACATTATCTGCATCCTCATCGGTACTACTTTTCACCTCAATGTAAGAAAAATTTTGTGGGTCATAATTATTGTCTGTAAAGCTGTGACGTAACATACCCCAACTATACGCTTTAATTCTTATGTTTATCCATTGTTTTTGCATTTTTGTGAAATTATGCTCATCATCAAAAACCCCAAAAATATCACCTAAAGGGATACTTACTATTCTAGCTTGTTTTTCAACCTCAACCTCGTAGTCATCACCATATAATTCTTTTAATATTTTATATCTATGATTACCGTCTTTAATTTCGAATGTGTTATTTGCTTCATCATGAACTACTGCTGGGTATCCATATTTTTCTGGATTAAACCCTTCTTTTTCTATACTTGCTGTTATATTTTTATAGTTGGGGTGTGTATGTATGTCTACATTTTCAAAAGGAACGTCAAATGAAGACAAGTTCCTCATATCTGTAATTTTAACTTTTATTATATTTTTGTCCATTATTTCATTATTTTTAATATTTCATCCTTAAAATCATAACATTTTATAATTTTGTAGGTGTCGTTATTTTCATTAAACCAAACTATATAACTATCACCTAATTGTAGTGTGGTGTTTCGTTCTACTATTAATTTATAAAACGATAATTGTAGTGAATATGTGTTTAATTCACAAACATCTAGATGAGATAATGGTTCTTTAAATTGTTGCCATTTATTTTTATCTTTTATAGCTTTATTGGTTTTCCAATCCCATATTTCTAATTTCTTAGACTTTTCATTGTAGAAAAGTTGGTCAATCATTCCGGTAACCCCCCATTCAACATCACCCACAACTACTTCAGCTCTTACTGGTATTAATTTACCAAATGACTTATCGTAGAATTCTTGAAACATATTTTGTAGTGTTGTTACAGCTTCCTTACAAGTTAACATATTATCCTCACTACCTAATATTTCTGTTATTTTATGTTCTGGGAATGGGAATAATTTATTGGTTAGAAAGTTTTCCGCGTATTCGTGAAAAGCTGAACCTTTTTCACAAGAAAAATCTGATTTATATTTCCACTCTTTTAATATTTCTTCTTTAGTGATTCCTCTTTCATCTGCTTTTTTTTGTGACCAATACTCCTTATCAAAAGGATGTTTATAGTCAGATAAAATTCCTGTTACCGATTTTGTTTTAACACCATCTAAATAATAAATGTGTTCTTTATCGTGAAACTTAATATTATTAAATTTAGCTAATTCTTTTGTTATTTTCATTTTATAATAATGTTATTTCTTTTAACCCATCAATGGTACCTAATTCTCCAACGTCTTTATCTTTTGGTAATTTAATAAGTCTTATCCTAGTGGTTAGTCTTCCACCATCTAATTTCCTATATAATTTTTCAGCATCTGCCCATGCATCACCATCTAAACAAATAATAACATTTTTTTTACAATTATCATATAGTTTAGACCATAATTTATCACTAACACTTTTCCCTAAAACGGGAATAGAATTATCTATAAAAAACATATCGAAAACACCCTCAACTAAATAAACATCTTCGTCCCAATTAATTAAATGTTCGTTAAATATTATTTTATCTTTTTCTGCTTCCGGATTTTTATATTTATTTTTATGTCCAACATAAGAACGTGAGACAAAATAATTAATTTCCTCATTTTCGTCAAACGAAGGTATTATTATTCTTCCTCTATACTTTCCTTCTGTAGTGTACCCTATAGTGTATTTGGATATTAGTTGGTCGGTTATATTTCTTTTACGTAAATAATTATAAGCTTCTTTATATGGGATGGTTAGTTTATTTCCTTTAGTGAAAGAAATATATTCTTTCGGTAACCTAACGTCTTCATACTTTCGTTCTGTTTTTTTAATGAACTCACCACCGATTAACTCCCAGGTTGCTTTATTTCTTTTGTTTCCCCACTTTAAAAATAATTTATTAAGTGAACCATGAGTACTGTATGTTTCAGAACATGCCCAACATTTATAAACTCCTTGGTAGTAGTTAACTTCAAAATTACCTTTATTGTCTCCGTTATCTAAGCCTTTTATGTCATAAGAACATACGGGACAATCAAATGATATTTGTCCCTTATTAGGGTAATGTGAGTTTATTTCACCTAAAACGTCCTGTAATAATTCTAATAATAGTGGGTTATCATCCATATGGTAAGTATATGGAATGTTTAGTAATTAATCAATTACCAAATTTCTTTTTGTTTCATGTGACCTAACACACACGCATATGCGTCACACATATCAAAATTTTCTTTCTTTAAGGTATTATTACGAGTATAAGTCCACGTTAAATGTGGTTCTTTATCAGATACACGTTGCCAAATAATATGTTTTTTATCACACCCAATCTTGTATTTTCCAAATAAAACTTTTTTTCCTTTAGGGTTTTCAGCGAATAACTCGGGAAAAGCAAATTTCCTAGAATTATATGTAGATATATATTCGGGTACCAACTCTAAAACATCATAAATAATTCTAGTAATAAATGAATTATATCTCAATAAAACAGCTACTGTTCTTATATTATTAGAATTGATTAGGGGTTCTTCAATTATAATCTTAGTTATTCCTATATTTTTATAATCAATTAATTTGTTTCTGAATTGGTCCGCTTTTAACAGCATCTCTTCTATCTTATCTTCTGGTTGTGGTTTAATCTTTGGGGAAAAATGAGTTAGTTCTAACAATTCTTCTTTTAGAATATCAAATAACGCCCACCCTATAGTCTTAGTAGAAATATCTAGACCTAAAACTTTCGGGGTTTTTCCGTTTTTTTCCATATAGTAAACTTACGACCTAAGTACTAATTGTAAAGTAGTGGGTGTGTTTTTTGCTTTCTCTATTGGTCTATCGGGTTTTGCTATGGCTAATAACCTATTTTGTGCGTCATATAACCCTATTTCAGTTATATAGGTAGAAGTTACATCGGTTAAATCCCACACAGAATATACATCACCAAAAGGGGTTGCAAATTGTATTCCGGTGTCTGAACCTCCAGCACCAAAATTAGGTGCGTTTGCGTTGGCTGCTGTCTGATTTTCCGTCACATAAAATTCCCCCGAATCTGCTAAAATATTAATTTCCATTAGAATGTCTCGTTGGAAGGAATAGAACTCACATGAGGCTGATGTAACTGAGCTGAAATGGATTTGAGTGAAAGCGGAACTACCTCCACCATATAAATTGGTTCCTCCTGTCGAACCTGACATATAAGCAAAATTATCTAAAATAAGTGGGTGTGTTAATACCGCGAACCCTTTGTCTAAATAACAAATACCTACTGGTAAATCTTGTGATTGTGCATAAGCTTTAGGTGTGTTAGATGACGACACTGTGTCTGTAAACCTAAAATTATCAACCCCAGCTCCATTATACCCTGTTGGTGTTACCCCTAATGACCATCCATTGGACCAACTAGTAATGTTAGTGTTTGTTTCAGCTAAACTTGGTGACTTAATGTCGTCCGAAAATAGGAAAGCTACGTTGGATGATGCTAGTCCGGGAGTTCCTGCTGGATTTCCTTGTATAACCGGATTCCCAAAATACTCTGCGTTAGTAGAATTATCTGAAGACATAGGTAAAGGTTCATAATAAGAACTATATAAATTCATCGTACCCCCCGTATTCATTGGTATTTTTAGTTTCATAGTTCTCCCATCTATTAACTCACCATAGGTTCCTCCTGGTATATCCACAACAATTATATTATCAGTAGATAGTCCAGACATACCATTTCTTGCCCAAGTAGATAGGTAGGTTATGGTTTGGGATGATAGTATTGGTAGATTAAATGAAGAATATAAATTAGAGAATGCCCTTCCGTTTGTTGGATTATTTTGTACTGCTGTAAAAGTTAAACTGGTACCACTATTTTGTGACCATCCATTTACTGAAAATGGTATTATTACCGTTCTTATACTTTTTTGATTAGGTTGTATTTTTTTAAGTTTTCCCATTTTAAATCCAGTTTTTATAGTTTGGTGAGTTAGGATTAGTTTCTAATCTTAGTGACGCTCTACCAGGAAAGTAAAGTTTTACCATATGAAATGGACTAGCTTCCTTTCTTCCGTTATTATTTTCTTGTATCCCAGGAAATACATTGTTAGATGTTAACCTAGTGTCTGATGGATAATTTACATACCATATTTTTCCCGCGTTTGGTGGGCTGAGTACCGATATATACTTTGATGTTTTATATAGTGCACTATATTCTCCCGGTGTACCGAAAAATTTAAGCCCTCCTTTAGATGGCATTACATCCACAAATCTATTTCTACCACCACCTACTCTTTGTGTGTCAAAATATCGTATAGGTTGTCTACCTGCCTTAATACTATTCTCAGTATAATTTACATTTTCTCTGTACCACTTTAATGACGCTATATTCATAATATTTTATATTTCTTGTCCTGTTATTACTTTTCTAAATAAATTCTTCCCACCACTAGTTTGCCATGTGGTTGCTGCTCCTGTTAGATAATTATACCCTCTTGGGTCTGTAGAATGAGTGGCTAAGGTTGCACCGTCTTCCCCATAAAACTTAAACGTCGCGTTATCAAACATTCTATAATAGTTTTCTGAACCAGCTCTTGTATACCCAATAGACTCTTTTACCGCATCTTTGTTGAATATAAAATTAACGGTTACTTTACAAGGTGTGGAATTCGGTGATTCGGCTGAATGTACATTCCAAGTAACCGGAATAGATATATTATACCCACTTACACTAGTACCTGATAGTCCTGCTCTAAACCCTCCTGAATATTTATTAGTTTCCCAATACATGTTATTTTGTCCAGCTATAGTAACAAAAACATCGTCTGCCATTTTATAAGACCTAGTAGCTAGAGTGTAATAAGGTTTTTGTTGGGACACTACTTGGTTGGACTCTATAGCTACACCAGCGTCGCTAGATGGGTATATATTTAGGTATGGTGCAGAAGATTTAAATCCTTGTTGACTTCTAACCCAATTAGATGAATACTCTAGATTACCCATTAACAACCCAAACGTATCCGTTGGGTGGGGTGTATCTGTTATTTCTAGACCTATAGCTCCGTTGTCATTAACAGGGACATATCTATTCCCAACATTTGTTAACCTGGATAATTTTATAGGGTAATATAATGGACTGATGGAAAGGTTATCAGCTATATTCAATACCATTCTACAACTAGGAATTGTGGTACTAATATTATTATATCCTGTATTACCTAATGCCGAGTTATCTAACCCAACCATTGTTTCCATATCAACCGCAGTAACAAAACCTACAAATATATTTTTTATATCATCTACAGATGTGGACCAACCATTTAATGTATTATTCATATTAAATACTGGATAAGCAGTACCTTTTGTGTTCCACGGGTTTGCACCACCAGCATTTATATACCCCATACCAAAAGCAGCGAACCCAATAGAAGCTGCACCAGAACCTAACTTATATTTAGTAAGTTTCTCGTCTATACTTGGGGAGAATAGTAAAGAGAATGGTGATGCTACATTCACACCAGTAATATTAGTCCCTTTAAAATTAACACCATTTTCTTCTCCTCTACTCATAAATGCACCACCTGCTAAAGCTAATGCATTATAATAAGAGTAATCTTTTTGTGGTACTAATTTTATATTGTGTGTATTAAATTCTGCTCCATCATATACTTTAATTGTTTCCCAAATATCTAAATATTGACTTACTCCGTATTCGGATAGCTTATTTAGAAATTGTGAATAATCCTCATTACTTTCTAACCCTAATGTTGTTCCGAAATACGCGTTAGTGTTAGTTACTATGTTGGTGGGGTCAGAAGATAATATATCGTTATGGTCTCCCACATATCTAGACGCTAATAATTTCGTTAGAACGAAGTAATCGTGTAAATAGCAGTCTATAACTAAATTATCCCTATAATACTTTAAGGTATTGTTTGGTTGTCTAACACCTACCGCCACATAACTTCTGTTATATTTAAGTTGTGTTTTCCCTTCTGGGGTCATCCACACTATATTTCTTTGTTTGTACCCAGCATTAACTTCACTTTTGTAAGTATTTTTAACACCAGTTACGTCTGTTAAATACCCCAATTGCGCGGAATTATTAGAACTAGTCGTAGTGTCTGCGTGAGGTTGTGTGTTTCGATAATCAATATCCCCATCTGAAATTGCAAATTTATCAAATAAGTTTATAAAATTACCTCCTTGGCTTATCCTATTACGGCCTTCTTCGGTTAACTCTATAGTTAATGTTGTTGCGGTTTGTCCACTTATATATCCCATACTCTATGCTATTATTATATAATTATCTCATTAATTATTTTATTTAAATACATTTTAAACAATCTCCGCTACATGGTGATAAATCCCCTAATTGTTTACACAATACACAAAACACTTGTTTATCGCTACAGAAATCTGTAATATTTAAATTATTTTCGTTCATACATCTTAAAAAACTACTTAAATCTTTATTGTCAACCTTTCCGTCTCCGTTGAAGTCTCCAACTAATTCACTATCCTTTGTACTACCCCCAAGTAGACTCAGGAATATTTTTAAATCTTCCAAATCTACCCTACCATCTCCGTTAAAATCTGCACAAGTATAACAATAAGATGGAAAATACCTTGTTACTGATTTATCTAACGTCCAACAACTACTCATACTGCCACTATTTGGATTTTCTATCTCCCCTTCTTTTTCCGGCTTTTTATAATTTAACCAAATAGTAGACGATGTTGGGTTTACCCCAACTGAAGTATTGTAGAAATTTAAAACCCCACTTTGTATATCAAACCGTGGTCCTTTCATAATACTAGAGTTTGGCATACCGTAGGTATTATTAAAACTAGTCTCTTCTCCACCTCTAGCGTCTGGTAAATCATAAAAACAATCTTCAGTCAACGCACTGGCCCCCATCTGTGACACACAATCTCCATCACCTACAAATCTACGATAATCAATATCACTATCTGACAACCCAAATTTATCTATAGCGTTAAAAAAACCACCCCCATGACTAAATAAACTTTTACCATAGTCGGTTAAATAAACACTAAATGTATTCCCTGATACACCATTATTATATATATTTAAAAATCCCATTAAAAATCAATAGCTATTGTAAATTGTTGGGTTCCGCTTCTTAAAACCGGTGACTGCAATTTAGCGATAGCCATTAAATCTGGGAATCCATTTTCATTATCAAATAAACCAATTTCAGTTATTTTTATATCCGCTGCTGGACCTGGTGAGGCATTCAAATTATAGTCCACCCAAGTAGGATTTGTTGATGTTAGATATTGATTACTTCCTAGTTGTACAATGTGTTTCATTTCATATATTGTTGCCATAATGTCAGTATCTATTGTACCATATAAAAAGTATTCGTCACCGAACTGTAATTCTCCATTATGTCCATTTTCTGGTATAGTTATAAAATTATTTAAATTATAATCTACCATAGATGGATAGTTAGCACACGCACTATCAGTATAGTCTGCGGTTATATAGAAGGTATGACCAATTAAATTAGTTGCTGCTATTTTATCACCATATGTGTGGTTTGGTATTTCATTTGTAACATCTCTGTATTCCCAATTTGCTGGGTCTAGTGTCGAACCATTAGGAACTAACTGAGTTAAAATATATAATCTATCCGCGTCAAAGCCTGTACCATTACTAGCTAAATCTCTTAAATATGGAAATTCTGAACCAAGTGTAAGCCCAACATCAAACTCTAACTCTCCAATACCCTTAGATTCAGACACATAATAGTTACAATGTAACCCGGTAGTTCCCGAACCAGTATTATGAAATAAATAAGTCATAAATAATTCATCACCTACAACTTGTACAGCTCCTTCTGTACACCCACTTGCACAGGTACTACCTGCTGGGAATTTTTCTGTTTTTGGAGCTGGTAAGGTCCAGTTTCTATTTGATTTGTATGACATTGCTGCTAGTAACTCTTCGTCATCAATTACTAACATCTTATAATCTGGGAATACCTTACCTACACGATTAGGTGTGTCACCACTACCTACATTATCATCCCATAAATGAAAATAACGTAAACCTAAATCATTCATATTTGGATTCATGTTTGATTGCATTACGTGTGGGTTACCTGGAAAAGCGTTCGCATAACCCGGTGGGTCCACATAAAATGTCTGACCTAAAATATTTTCATTACCAGCTCCAGTACCATCACCAGAACCATTAACGTTTTTCTTGTGCCACATTAACCATGGTAAGTGTAGTTTAAAATTTCTTGCTTCACCAATTGTACTTACTGGATTAAACCCGGTAGTTTTCATTGCAAATTTTTCACCGTAAAAATCTGTGGTTGTATTATTGGTGTAGTGAATCATACCTGCACATTTTTGTTCAGATGGTAATACAACTCTAATATTATCAAAAGAATCTAAGTACCACGTACCACCTATTTTCTGAGGGTTATACACCCCTTCAGCTACTTGGTTACTAAATGTTTGTCCATTGTCGCTTTCTAGACCAAAGTACTCTTTTGAACCACAATACCCACTGGACCCATATAAATTTTTATCTTCATAAGTTAGTGTATTTACTCCAGCAACTGTATGGGTCCAATTTATATTCATGTTCCATATTTTAACGTCATCGGTTATACACCCAGCACAATTATTAAATGATAATGTATCGTCACACCAGTAGGTTCCTGTTGTAGCTGTATTATATATACTATTACTAGTAAGTGGGTTAGCAGAAAAAGATGGGTAGACCCTAACATGTGCACAAGTTGCGGAAAGTGCGGACATTGCAGCGTGTGGCCATAAATTAGGTATGTTTCTATCTACAGTTAAATCAACAATAGTTGTTGATTGTGCAGAATTATTATTACCAGCTAATATTTGATAAAATAGTGTTTGTGAAGCTGCGGTATAGTTAAGTTCGTAACAACTATTACCCGAATATTCGTAGGTTATAGAAATTAAATCCCCGACTACTGGTGTGTAGTATTGATTTGTACAAGTACCACTTACTAGTTGTACGTTACTAGTACCTGTCATAGCACTTGGGCATAGGTTCCAATTTGATGATAGTGTGTAATCTGCTCCTGTTTGTGCTGAAAATGATGTGTAACTACCGTTAGGGTTGGTTGTACCACTAAAAAACCCTCTAGCGGTTGCAGTGTTAAACACCTCTGTATGTTCATGTTGTGGTAATGTTGGCCCAAAAGTATCTCCTGTTGAAACCCCACCTAATATAGGGTATTTTATATGTCCTTTATTCTTTTCTGGTTGTGGTAATAAGTTTTGTGCGTTATGTTCTGCTTGTAAAATGTTGATTCCACCTGTTTCATTAGGTAATTGATTGTAACAATCATAACATATTTCACTATCACCTAACTGGAATAATCCTATATTTAATTTACCTTCTGAAAGTTTTTTCCTTCCAGCATCGGTTAATCTAGCTACAATAGCTCCTTGTGTACTGTTTTTAATTATATAACTCATAATGTTTATTCTTTAATTATAAATACATTTTATTTTAATTTATTCCGTATAAAAGTTATCTCTAGTTACAGTAAATTCTACAACCTCTGTTTGAGACTCTGTTATTGTTGTTTCACCGTTAATTAAAGGGTAGTGTCGTCTTATTAATACTATATAATTATAGGTACCAGGTTTAGGTACTATAAGTTTAAATGACGTGGTGATATCACCGACAACATCTACACCACTAGTATAACTTAATTCTTGTATAAGGTTCCCCTCACTATCCAATAATTTCATGATAATATCTTCTACTAAGTTTGTAACTTTATTGTAAGTTACTGGTATAACTGGTTCTTTAGTTAAACTTAACCCGATTACTTGGTATATAGTCTTATAGAATAGTACTATAACATCTCCAGTGTTATATGTACTGGTTGGTAACATTAGTTGTATCTTACTAGGACCAACTTTTCTGTACCCTGACTCGTTTCGTTGTGCTAAACCATTAATAGCTAACATTACCGCACCTACGGATTGTTTATCTAAATTAATATAATAATAACCATTTTCCACATAAAAAGTGTCAGCACTAGAGGTGGCGGTTGTGGCGGGTACGGTTAAAGATTGTGTATACGAGCCACCATTCGCGTCATACATGAATTGTAAAATATCACCATTTTGTACTGTTTCAGTGAAAAATATAACTGTTTTGCTTTCAGGGTAATATCTATAATCACCACTTGCTGGTGTAGTTGTGGTTGCTGAAGTACCACCAACCAATACGACTCCATTTACTGTAACTAATGGTCTGGAGTTTACACTATTTTCTAATGTATGAATATAAGTGGCTGAACTATAGGTGGTAGCGGTACTTTCAGTAAAATAACTAACCCTCTTAGTTTCTATATGGAAACTAGGAGAATACGTACCTAAATTAAAACCCCCTAAGTTCAAATTAATCACTGGGGGATTATTTACTAACGCTATATAAAAGTCTGTGTTAGGATTGATATGTGGTAAAATTGGGTATTGTTGATTATCTACCCAAACATCTGTTTTAGATGTTTTATCTTTAAATAAGTAACTAGCTCTTAAAATATATTCCCACGTACTATTACTACAGAAATTAGATAATGGGATATTAGTATCACCACTTAATAAAACACTTTTACTAGTTTCAACATACTGTTTTGGTAATTTATCAAAAAGTTTTTCGTATTCAGCTACTGATGATAATTCTTCGTTTTCAAATATATATGGATAAATACTAAATTTAGCGTATGCAGTCCCAAAAATCATATCCGTATTATTACCACCAAAATAGAACTGAATGTTTAAGTTTTTGGTTTTGTCACTATTATAGATAGCTAATTCTGGGACCCCACCTTTGTTTTTTGTTAAACTAATATTAGGCCTACTAAGTCCTACTATATTTAGGCTTGGCTCTTCCATATTTTGTAATGTTACGTTTACCCTTGGTTTTACTTGTGGTACACCTTTTTGTGTAGATGTATAAGTGGGACGTGGAGCAGTTTCTATCATATTAGCGGTTGTTCCAGTTGTTGCGGTTATTATAACTTCATTACTTGGTCCGTCATCAAGACCACAATTAGGTGCTACAATATAACTTTCTGATGGTGAACCTGTAAGTGTCATATGGTAGTAACTAGTAGATGGTTGGGATGCTTGTGAGAATCCTATCTGTCTGGACCCCAAATATTTACATAGTGCTTCTTCGTCTGCCCATGTAGGTGCGGATTTTGAACTTCCTGACCAACTAACTTTATCTAATAGATTAAAG
>TARA_R110000765_G_scaffold73277_8_pt1 | contig 19969 bp, 16 predicted proteins | sample TARA_R110000765 | Tara Oceans TARA_R110000765 (sample SAMEA4398168) | marine metagenome | biome: Polar Biome; feature: [MES] marine water layer (ENVO:01000295) within the mesopelagic zone...; material: water (ENVO:00002006), including particulate matter (ENVO:01000060) such as...... | reverse complement strand
AGGTCGTATTGCCGGTCTTGATGTTAAGCGCATTATCAACGAGCCAACGGCTGCTGCTCTTGCTTACGGCATGGACAAGCAAGAAGGCGACAAAGTTGTTGCGGTATACGATTTAGGCGGTGGTACATTTGATATTTCTATCATCGAAATTGATGAAGTTGAAGGCGAGCACACGTTTGAAGTACTTGCGACAAACGGCGACACTCACTTAGGTGGTGAAGATTTTGATAACCGTTTAATCAACTACCTAGTAGCTGAATTCAAAAAAGATCAAGGCATGGACTTAACGCAAGATCCATTAGCAATGCAACGTTTGAAAGAAGCGGCAGAAAAAGCGAAATGTGAGCTTTCTTCAGCACAACAAACAGACGTTAACTTGCCATACATTACTGCTGATGGTTCAGGCCCTAAGCACATGAACATCAAAGTAACGCGCGCTAAATTAGAATCTCTAGTTGAAGATATGGTTAAAGCTACTTTAGGTCCGCTTAAGCAAGCACTTAAAGATGCAGACCTTTCAATTAGCGACATTAACGACGTAATCATGGTTGGTGGTCAAACACGTATGCCTATGGTACAAAAAGTTGTTACTGAATTCTTTGGTAAAGAGCCACGTAAAGATGTTAACCCTGATGAAGCTGTAGCTGCAGGTGCTGCGATTCAAGCTGGTGTACTTTCTGGTGATGTAACAGACGTTCTATTATTAGACGTTACACCATTATCATTAGGTATTGAGACTATGGGCGGCGTGATGACGAAAGTTATCGATAAAAACACCACTATCCCAACTAAGCAATCTCAAACATTCTCAACTGCTGATGATAACCAAGCAGCTGTAACGGTACATGTAATGCAAGGTGAGCGTAAGCAAGCTTCTGCAAATAAATCTCTTGGTCAATTTAACCTTGAAGGTATTGCCCCTGCACAACGTGGTACGCCACAAATCGAAGTAACTTTCGATTTAGATGCTGATGGTATCTTGCATGTAACGGCTAAAGATAAGAACACAGGTAAAGAACAAAAAATCACTATTAAAGCCTCTTCTGGTTTATCAGATGAAGAAGTAGAGCAAATGGTACGTGACGCTGAAGCAAATGCTGACGAAGATGCGAAATTTGAAGAGCTAGTTCAAGCTCGTAACCAAGCTGATGGCATGGTTCATTCAACGCGTAAGCAAATTGAAGAAGCAGGCGAAGATTTACCAAGTGAAGACAAAGAGAAAATTGAAGCTGCATTAGCTGAGCTTGAAGTTGCCATTAAAGGCGATAGCAAAGAAGAAATCGATGCTAAATCTCAAGCCGTTATCGAAGCTTCTGCTAAGTTAATGGAAATTGCTCAAGCCAAAGCACAAGCACAAAGCGGCGCTCCTGAAGGTGAAGCACCTGAAGCAGATGCAGCTGGTGGTGATGATGTAGTTGATGCTGAGTTTGAAGAAGTTAAAGACGACAAGTAATTATTTGTTAGGTTGTACTTGTAACGCTCAACAGCAGCGTTGGACATGCTCACATACAATGTATGCTCAGTGTGACCTACATGCTCTAGAACGTTACAATATCAACAAGAAACATTTAAGCTGAGTGGTTTAATTAACATAAATTAAAGCGTCGATAATTATCGGCGCTTTACTATGTTAAAGCAGTAACGAAAACCTAATTATTAACGATGGTAATTTGCTTAGATTTTTAAAGGGTAATGACAATGCTTACCGCATCTAAGAAAGAAGTTAAACAAATTAGTATCCATAAATTTGAAGTAAAGAAATAAAACCTATGTCAAAACGCGATTATTATGAAGTGCTAGGTGTATCGAAAGATGCAGCTGAGCGCGATATCAAAAAAGCTTACAAACGTTTAGCAATGAAATATCATCCTGATAGAACTCAAGGTGATAAATCTAAAGAAGAACAGTTTAAAGAAGTTAAAGAAGCTTATGAAATATTAAACAATGATCAAAAGCGCGCGGCGTATGATCAATACGGCCACGCGGCGTTTGAACAAGGTGGTCATGGTGGCGGCGGCGGCTTTGGCGGCGGACAAGACTTCGGCGATGCCTTTGGTGATATTTTTGGTGATATTTTCGGTGGCGGTGGTCGCGGACGTGGTGGTCAATCTCGCCAACGTCGTGGCTCAGATTTACGCTATAATCTTGACTTAAGCCTTGAAGAAGCCGTTAAGGGTAAAACCTTAGAAATTAAAGTACCCACTTTTGTTAGTTGTGAACCTTGTGATGGTAGTGGCGCGAAAAAAGGCACCAGTGCCAAAACGTGTTCTACATGTCATGGCCATGGCCAAGTACAAATGCGTCAGGGCTTGTTCGCTGTGCAGCAAACGTGTCCAACATGTTCTGGTCAAGGTAAAGTTATTTCAGACCCTTGTACTTCATGTCGTGGTAAAGGGCGTGTAGAGAAAAATAAAACACTATCAGTTAAAATTCCACCAGGTGTTGATACCGGTGATAGAATTCGTTTATCTGGTGAAGGTGAAGCAGGTGAACATGGTGCTCCGGCAGGTGATTTATATGTTCAAGCCAATGTGCGTGACCATAAAATATTTGTTCGTGATGAAAACCATTTGTACTGTGAAGTGCCGATTAGTTTCACAACGGCGGCTTTAGGTGGCGACATTGAAGTGCCAACACTTGAAGGTAAAGTTAAGCTGAAAATACCGAAAGAAACTCAAACAGGCAAAATGTTCCGTTTGCGTGGCAAAGGTGTTAAATCAGTACGTAGTCATTCAGTGGGCGACTTAATGTGTAAAGTTGTGATTGAAACACCGGTAAGTTTATCGGGCGATCAAGCTGACTTACTACGCCAGTTAGAAGAAAAAATGGGTAAAAGTACCAGTAAGCATAGCCCGAAAGAAACAGGCTTCTTCGACGGTGTGAAAAAATTCTTCGATGATCTTAAAAGCTAATACTACTCAAGAATAAAACCAACAATAAAATCCCGCACACTGATGCGGGATTTTTATGTTCAGCCCTTTTTTACTAAAACATTATTTTGTAAGCACTCGTATTTCGAGAACCAACATCGCAACATGCGATCACTTAAGTAACTTAAGTAACTTAAGTAACTTGAGCATTGGTGAGCTTTAACTTCTATCGGTTACGAGCTCTGTTAGTGATTTAACCTATTCGCTTTGCTTTATTCTGATATAGTCATGTTGAGTCTAAAATATATGGATATTATTTGGTTATAATGAACAAGTAGAATGTGTGATTGGCCAAGTTGGGATCTACCTGCATTTATAAATTAATGTGAAGAGAGTGTCATAGAATGAAAATTTTATTTAGTTCCCTGTTAATTGCTTTAGTCAGTTTTAATAATTTTGCTGAGTCTGCGCCTGAAGAACTACCACCACTTGATCCTGCTTATGAAGGTGTGCATGGCATGGTATTACTGAATAAGTCTTCAGCTATTTTTGCCTATCATTTATCGCTTTATGAAAAACCAAAAAACGTTCAATTACTCTATAAACTCGACGTTAAAAATATCGCATTGGTGCAATTAGTTCGTGACAATGACATGGTTACAATTAAACCCAAACCTTTTAACTTACAGCGTTTAATGCGAGGTGAGAAAGTTGTGGTTAATGCCGATGTATATCTTGGGCACTTTGAGCGTGATGGAATGTTGGTTTACGAGAACATGACGATAAACTTTGCTGAACAATTATATATGCGTAAGCTTGATGAAATTGAACCGTCGAGTAATAAACAGGAATATGATGTTGTGTCGTATCGTAAAACCAACAAAATTTATATTCATCTTATACAGCAAGCGCCAAGCTACGATCATGTCCTGCATATAGATGTAAATGCCGGTTGTTTGACTAAATTCAATACTTCCTCACCCGTTCCAAAAGAGAATGAATTACAGTATAAATTTTTTAACTGCGGCACCATGAAGCCGTTATATTTTGAAACACAAAGTTTTGATAATAAATAACATTGTGAATCAACTGATTGGCTAGAAATAACGAGTGGTTGACTACCTTTAGTTTTATAAGTCGTGATCACTCATCATCAAAAATAGGTAAAACACCGCTACGGCTATGTTCAAAAATAAGTGAAGTTTCAACCGTTGTAACTTCTTCACGAGAGGTTATGGCATTGAATACAAACTGACGTAAGTGCTCGCTATCTTTTACTGACATATGAATAAAGTAATCGTAGCTGCCCCCCATGTGGTACAAGCTAACAATTTCAGGCAATTTAAGTAAATCATCTCTAAGTTTATTTACAATTAATTCTGAGTAAGGTTGTAGTTTAATTGCTGCAATGGCTTCAATATTACCCCCAATACTTTTAAAATTAATATCAATGAAGGCATTATTTATAACGCCATTGTATTTCATGCGTTTTACGCGTTCTAAACATGTTGATGGTGCAATACCTATCTGCGAAGCTAATTCTTTATTGGTGATATCGGCATCTTTATAAAGCAATGTAAGAATACGTAAATCTATGTCATCAAGTTTTTTCATGCGTGTTTGCCTCTAGACGTTGCACTTATTTTTTTATTGGAAAGTATTACACTTATTAATTCCAATATTATCAGTAAAACCATCATAAAAATGAACTATTATCGATATAGTTGCTAGTTTCCGAATTTTCATCCAATTAATGCCTTGAACAGCTTGGTCATTTTTACAAATTATTACATTGGCAAATTTGTAAAAAGTATTTTTGTGACATATTATGTCCCTAATTAAATAAAATAATGAGAACAAATGATTATTAAAAGTGTTAACAATTTTTTAAAGCTTGAAGCTGCTAGTGGCATTATTTTAATGTTTGCTGCTGTAGCGGCAATGATTATCGCCAACTCACCGTTTATGGTTTATTACGACATGCTGTTGAATATTCCTGTTCAAGTAGCGGTTGGAACTTTTGAAATAGCTAAGCCTTTACTATTGTGGATAAATGATGGCCTTATGGCGTTGTTTTTTTTCCTCGTAGGTTTAGAGCTAAAGCGTGAGTTTTTAGAAGGTGATTTATCTCAACCAGGGCAAGTTACATTACCTGCTATTGGTGCCTTGGGTGGTATGCTAATACCCGCTTTATGTTATGTCGCTTTTAACTACAATGATCCCAATGCTATTAAGGGGTGGGCAATTCCTACCGCGACTGATATTGCTTTTGCCTTAGGTATATTGTCAGTCATAGGCAGTAAAGTGCCATTGCAACTAAAAGTGTTTTTAACCTCGTTAGCCATATTTGATGATTTAGGCGCTATTATTGTTATCGCGTTATTTTACACTGACCAACTCTCATTATTATCTCTAGTTTTTGGCGCAAGTATCATTGCCATTTTATTTGTGATGAATAAACGAGGAGTCACTAGTACTGCACCTTATATATTTTTAGGCATTGTATTGTGGGTAGCAGTATTAAAATCTGGTGTTCACGCAACATTAGCGGGTGTTATTTTAGCGTTTTTTATCCCAATAAAGGGTGATGAGGACGAACCCTCGCCGTTAAAATCTTTAGAGAACAACTTACATTCCTTAGTCGCTTTTATTATTTTGCCAGTATTTGCTTTTGCGAACGCAGGTATCAGTTTTGCTGGTGTCGGTATCGAGCAAGTTATGGCTCCTGTGCCATTGGGGATTATTGTCGGCTTAATCGTTGGAAAACAGCTTGGCGTATTTGGTTTTTGTTTTATTGCCATAAAGTTAGGTTGGGCTAAATTACCAGCAAATGTTAATTGGCGTTTACTCTATGGTGCAGCCATATTGTGTGGTGTTGGTTTCACCATGAGTTTATTTATTGGCTCGCTAGCTTTTGAACAAGGACAAGGTGCCAACCTTATTTTCCAAGACAGACTAGGTATCGTCATAGGTTCATTAATTTCAGGTGTTTTTGGCTACTTTATTATTAAAGGTGGAGTCAAAAACATTGAAGAAAATGATGAGACTGATGAAACTACAATAAATTCAAATAATACAAAATAAAAAAGAAATAGTTATGAAAGTAGACACATTTCATATCCCAGTAAAATCTATCATTATTGTGCGGCGATAGTGAACGCTGGCATTGGCTCTTTTTTATATAGTCAATGAGTGCCATATGGCATTGTAAAACGCTTTAGTGAAGCATAAGTGCAGATAGTACTTGTTTGTATTTTACAGTGTCTTTTATTGATAGTGTTGAAAGAATAGAAGTTTTACCCGGAAAAAAAAGGACTGCTAATTTACTTAGCAGTCCTTATTACACATTAAAATATAATGGCTAAAAGTTTACGGTTACTTCATTTGAACAAGCTGTTGATGCATCACATATTTGGTAGATGAACTGACTATCCGTTGTGCGGCGTTCGCGGTCACGGTAAATACCGTCATTTTCAACAGTGTCAATTTTAATACCATTACGGAAAATATCTACCATTTCAGCGGAAGTACCTTCCCATGTAATATCTACACGCAAACGACCTAAACGAGATTTATATGCTCGTTTAACCGTAGCTTCAATACTCGTAGATGAAACAGTAACCATAACAGATTCACTGCTGCTTAAGCCTTCAGCATCTGTTACGGTAAGCATAACGTCATAGTTACCTGTTTCCGCAAAAGTATGAATAGGATTTTGCTCGCTTGATACTGCGCCGTCACCAAAACTCCAGCTCCAACTAACCATATCGTCATTTCTATCTGTACTGCTATCAGTAAAGGTAGCTGTTAGACCTTCAGCTTCATAAGCAAAACTAACTTCTGGAGCACTAGGAAGTACTTCACCAATACCTGTAATAGTAATTGCCCAGTTGTTTAATGAACCTGTATCACTTCCAGCATTATCTGCAACACTTAAAGTCCAGTCGCCGGTAGCTACTTCGCCGTTAAATGCTGATGAACTAAAGGTTTGATCGATATCTACAGCATTGCCACCAGTCGCATTGTGTAATGTAGCAGAAGTACCTGCAGGTGAAGTTAACATAACGGTTAAGTCACCAATCCAAGTGTGCGAAATGTTCACATAAATGTCAGATGCAAAAACGGTAAGGTCATCAGCAACGTTAATTACTGAAGTGATGCCAGTAGCATCGTTATCTGGAATGTTAATAACTTCTTCATTTGTGTAAGTGAATTCATTCAAACCTTCAGGATTAACCATTAAGCTAACGCTAGCGGTTTTGACTAATTCATCGCTTGTCGCTGTTACCGTAAAGTCGTACTCACCCCATTGGGTTTCGCTCGTCGTTGGTACCATCAGCTCAAATGTTGCGCCTGGTGCCGCGGTATCAGTTGATAATGTTGCACCCGCAAGTGAACCGACTAATGTTAAGTTTACTTCGCCGTCCCACTCAGCAACTGAGCCAATGTCAAAACTATAGATTGCCGTTTCGCCAGCTTCAATTGTACTAGAATTTGGTGTCGCTTTTAGCGTAAATCCTGGCGTTGGATCTGCGTCAAGTAAAGCGTTATAAATATTCAAACGCTTGCCCGAAACAGTTTTACCTTCTGTAGCCGGGTTAGCGTCACCAGAATTCATTAATAACTCTTTCAATTCTACCGTAGATAACTCTGGGTTAACTGATAATACTAATGCCGCAGCACCTGCTACATGTGGTGTAGCCATTGATGTACCAGTAAAAGAAGAATAGCCGCCACCAGGCACAGTTGATAGTACATTACGCGCAGGAGCGGCAATATCTACTGAGGTTAAACCGTATTGTGATGATGTGTACATAGCATCAGTATGATTCGTTCCTGCTACTGCAAGAATGCTGTCGTGATCATAACTTGCCGGATAGCTAGGGCTTGCATCATTATCAGAGCCACTATTACCTGCCGCTGCGACAAATAATATATCAGCATCAGAGGTTGCCGTAATTGCGTCGTATAATGCTTGGCTAAAACCACCACCACCCCAACTGTTGTTTAAGGTACGGATGTCAACGTTATGGTTATTTTTTAAATCAACAAAATAATCGATACATGTTAAAGCGTCAGAGCTTGCACCACTACCAGCAGAATCTAGGAACTTACAACCAATAATAGATACATTGTGGTTAACACCTACAACGCCTATACCGTCATTACCTGTTGCGCCAATTGTGCCCGACACATGAGTACCATGGCCATTGTCATCCATAGGGTCACCACTATTAGTAATAGCGTTAATTCCATGAATATCATCAATAAAGCCATTGCCATCATTATCGATGCCATCTCCTGCAATTTCGCCAGGGTTTGCCCACATGTTCGCTGCTAAGTCTGGATGGCTATAATCTACGCCAGTATCAATAACACCAACAACTACATCGCGGCTACCGGTAGAAATATCCCAAGCTTCAGGCGCATCAATATCAGCGTCATCTACACCGCCTGTTTGTCCCGTATTATGCATGCCCCAAAGCTCATCAAAACGAGCGTCATCAGGAATCCCAGCGGCACTAACAATGTAATCTGGTTCAGCATATAAAACCGCAGGGTTTTTACGTATTTTTTCAAGGGCATTTTTTACTGAAATACCATCAAGTTTGAACTTAGCTAAACGACCTTTCGCTAAATTGTTATATCTGTCATCAACTTCGTCACTGTTTAGATCTGAAATTTTAGCGCTGACTGTATTACGTGCTGTACGACGATCAAACTTAGAGGCATCATCTTTGTAAACAACAATAATAGAGTCCGATTTATAAGTAATGCTCTGTTTAGGATTTAGCTCTACAGATGCATTCGCTAACACTGGCAATAACGCTAATGTTAAGACTGATAATTTTGCTTTCATGTTTTGCTCCATTTTTATTTGGTATGTTGAGTTCTTTAATGTTTTTAGGTCAACGGTCATTATTGGTCTATATACCGTTCTTTATTATTTTAATTTTCTACGTCTATGGGATTACGCAACCTTATTACTTTAATCATAAAAATACACTTATGCCTATAAAAACGAGATAAACACGACTTTTTCATTACTAACTAGGGGTTTTTATGGATTTATTACTACTTTTTTATTAGAAAATACCAGCTAGTACTTTTTTACTAGTATTGGTTTTATTTTCTAATGTTATTTTTGTTTTTATGTTTTGTTGTATTTAAGCTCTTGTTTTTAATGGTTTATTTTGAATGGTAAAATAGGGTTATTTTTATTTTTGATAAAGTAATGTAAAGTTTTCAATGCAACGTATTAAAGCTTAATGAGTTTATATTTGAGTTGTTGTGGTTATAAAGCAAAACCACAGTAAAGCACTTGTTTTTGACTGTTAAATCATCGAAATAAGCGGGTGGGGTGCTATTTAATTATATATTGTTATATGTGTTAACTATCTATATTAAACCGGCATACCCCTGATATAAAACAGTTAAGACGAGCGATATAAGATAACAGCCGTTAAGGTCAATCTTTTAAAGCTCACTACAACATTATTTTAAGGTTACGACTTGTTTTTCTAATAATACGGTTCGTTATTATTATTAAGCACTATGGGAATACGAAAACTCCACGGAAGGTAAGACATCGTCTACTTATCCATTAATAAACTTTGTAAGTTATTCTTTTTCTTACATAAAATAAACATTGGGATATATCGTGAAACTTAATAAATCAATGATCACTTGCGCTGTACTTATGGCTTTAGGCTTAAATCAAACAGCTGTTGCGGGTGAAGAAACCAAGCAAGAAACCGAAGCCGTTACAATCCAATCAGACATAATAGTTAATGCGCAAGGTAATGTGATTGTTTTATCACAAGACTCTAGATCGGGTACCGGTGAAGGAAATGAAACCTATATTCTTCAAGATGGAGATGTAAACGGTACCGATTTTACTGTTGTTGGCGAAGGCAATATTGTTGAAATCGAGCAAGTAGGGTCTGAAAATATAGCCATTGGTACTTATACCGGTAACAGCAATTTATTGTCTGTTTTACAAGACGGCGAAATTAATGAGACATCAAACAATGTTACTGGTAACGAAAATATTGTTGATGTATCTCAGATAGGTGCTGGTTACTTAGGTATCGGTAGTCGAGCGATTAATGAAGTTGTCGGTGATGGTAATGAGATCATCGTTGATCAAGGTGATGGCGGTCATTGGGCTATTAACGGTGAATTAACCGGTTCAAATAATAATGTTGAGTTTGTACAAGACGGTACTTGGAACGAAACTTATTTCAATAGCATTACTGGTGACAGTAACGATGTAGAGTCAGTACAAGATGGTTACTGGAACGTTGCAACAATTGATGCTATTACCGGTAGCGACAATGAGCTTGATATTGAACAAGAAGGTGACCGAAATATCGTTACTATTGCTGCAATTGAAGGTGACGATAATGACATTTCTATTGATCAAGAAGGTGATAGAAATAACGCAGTATCTAACTTATTTACCGGCAATGATAACTCAGTTGACGTTGCACAAAACGGTGCAGATAACCTAGCAACATTTGAGGTTATTGGTGACGACAATGAATTTAACTTCACTCAATCAGGTGATGGCAATATCAGCTACATGGGAACTTTAGGTCTTAATAACGAATATAGTTCTTTGCAAGTAGGTGACTTAAACGAAAGCCATATAGTGAACTTTAACGGTAACGATAATGATATTAACGTTACTCAGTCAGGTTCTGAAAACGTGCTAGTTTTAGAAGCTTCAGCTGATGACAATTCGTTGACCACTAGTGATAACGATATTGATGTTGTGCAAAATGGCTTCGCTAATGACGCGGTCGTAACATTAAGTACTATCCTTGATAGTAATGCTAATATCATTGATATCGCACAAACAGGTGATGTGAACTCGTTAGATATTCTTGTTGAAGGTAGTAACCATCAAATAGATATCATGCAAGACGGTGAAGATAACCTTATCACGGGTGCTGACGGTAGTTCGATGCTAATTGGTGGTGTTAATATTGCCTTTAACATCAGCCAAGTTGGTAATGGTAATATTGTTGAAGGGTCATTTATTAGCGACTCAGGTTCGGTTTCTGTCACGCAAATGGGTGATTGGAATAGCGCAGTAATTGTGCAGCAATAATTGTTCATTGAATATAAGTTAACAAGGGGCTTAAGGCCCCTTTTTATCTATAATAATATGTCTAAAAATATATCAGCATGGTTAGTAACACTGTGCTTGTTATTCACTCCTATATGTCATGCTGCTAGCGAAGTTGAAATTGGTGGTTTATTACTTGATAGCACTAAAAGTCGCTTGGGCCATGATTTTTATTTTCAATTTAGTCAGTTATGGCGTGACATACCAAATACGCAAGGTATAAACGTTCAGCTTATTGAGCAGATTGTACCGAGAGCAGGCACTAAGCTTAGTATTTTACTTAATGGCCGACTTATTTATGTTACTCATTTTGGGCGTAGACAATCTCCCGTAAAAGAAAAAGTAGAACAAGCCGTATTTATTTTGATTGATGCCATGGCGAAGACACAATATAGCCAAGATAGTGTTGATATGGCTGAAAGTGGCTGGTAATCATAAGGATATTAGTAATGAAGAAATTAATTTTAGCGTGTGCAGTTTGCATGAGCATAACCAATTCTGCACAGAGTACCGAGTTAGTTTATGCACCAATTAATCCTAGCTTTGGTGGTAGTGCGATGAACGGCAGCTTCTTATTAAGCAAAGCGCAAGGGCAAAATAAGCATAAAGCAGAGTTGAGTGAAAAAAGCTTTGAAGAAAAAGTATCAGACGCGCTAGAGCGAGCGACACTCAGTGATATTGTCAGTAAATATAAAGATACAGTCTTAGGTGAAGAGCAAAATATAAATATCGGAGAAGATGCGACTTTTATCAGTGGAGATTATCAAATAGATATTGTGTCTGCTAACAGCGATACCATCACGATACAAATTACCGATTTATTGAGTAACAAAATCACTATCATTGAAATACCGAAGTTTGGATAAATTCATGAGAAAAATTATAATTTTAAGCCTCGTGAGTCTTTTGTCGGCTTGCAGCGCATTAGATCACGCAAGTAAACTATTTCCACCAGAGCAGTCTTTAGCAACAAAAGTTATGCCTTTGGAAAGTTTTAAAGAGCTCAAAGCACTGCCTAAGCCCAAAGGCGCCATACCGGTTTCGGTATATGCTTATCGGGACCAAACCGGGCAATATAAACCGCAAGCGAATGTAAGCTCATTTTCTACTGCTGTCACACAAGGAGCAACATCCATTTTGATGCAAGCTTTAAGTGATTCGGATTGGTTTTTACCTGTCGAGCGAGAAGGTTTGCAAAATGTATTAACAGAGCGAAAAATTACTCGGGCAGCTAATCAAGCAAATAAAGCCACTGAAAATATTGAATTACCGCCTTTAACTACTGCAAAAATATTACTTGAAGGTGGCATTATCAGTTACGACTCTAATACCCGAACAGGCGGCTTTGGCGCAGAGTATTTTGGTATTGGTGCTTCAGAGCTTTATCGTGAAGATCAAATTACAGTTTATATGCGAGCGGTTGATGTGCGCACTGGACAAGTGTTGGTATCAGTATCAACTAATAAAAAGGTGTTGAGCCAGGAGGTACGAGCTGGTTTTTTCCGTTACGTTAGCTTTAAACGCTTAGCTGAAGCCGAAGGCGGTTTTAGTGATAATGAGCCGATGCATGTTTGTGTGCAACAAGCCATTGAGAAAGCAATTACCGAGTTAGTGATTAAAGGTATAGAGCGTAAGGTCTGGCGCGCCGATGCATAATTGAGGTAAGTGTTTAAAAAACTAAAAAAATCAGTGTTTATCACTGATTTTTTTATTCATTATATTTTTTAAAATATTACTTTATCAATTCGTAGTGCCATAATTTTGTGTCCGGCTAATAAGCTCAATACGATTTCGAGAGCTAGTTTTTCGAAAAATACTGTAGAGGTGGGTTTTTACCGTATTAGGGCTGATGTGGAGTTGGTCGGCTATTTCTCTATTTTGAGCGCCTCTAGATACGAGATTTATGATGGTTCTTTCGCGCTTGGTTAAGCTCGGGAAAAGGCTTTCAGGTTTTGCATCAACAGGTTTAGTTTGCTGAGTTTTGCTGCATATAAGTAGATCGTGAATGGCTTTGTTCATCGTCGAACGTTTAAACCAAGATTCTTCTTTGATAATAGAGTCCAGACCTTTTAACATGATGTCTGGTCGGTCATTTTGATAAAATATGCCTTTGACATGTGACAATAGAGCAGTTACCTCACAGGTAATGCCATTAGTGGCGTTGAAGAGAATTGTGGTATTATTGGCTGCTAGCGCTGAAATATTACTGGGCAGACCATTTCCTGTTTGATAATCAAATAAATCGATCAGCAGAAATTGATATGATAACAACAGAGATTTTTCAGGGGGAGTGTTTCCTATCTCAATATCGATACCGCATGCTTCGATCAAACCGGTAAAGCGTTTAAATAGTGTTAAATGTGGCCGCTCTGTATTTTTAACTTTTGGCGTTAAAACAAACGCACGTAGTTTTGTCATTTCCGTTGACATCATTAATTCTCCATATTACTAATCGATATTGCAAAATTCATTAACTAACATCTGTGCCAATATCATTGTGACCATATGATATTTACTGTCAGGTTGAAGTTTAGCGGTAAATCAAATTATAATTCAGCATTTAATATTATATATGTGAATATAATGCCTTTTTTAACGTTAGATTAACACTGGTATTACATTTTACTTACAATTAGTAAAGTACGCGGTTAGCTCATATATGTCTAGCATATAACTCTTTTATTTTTAAAGATTTTTTGAAGATATGTTAGTTATACTGGTATGACTTGTAAGTCAGTCTATATTTGGCTCGGCGGTATTAAATAACTAACTTAATTTATTTGGATTTAATGAAACATTGTTTTATAGAGTTAATTTGTCTTTTTGAAAGTACTTTTAAAAAAAAATATAATACTAGGTTAATAAAAGGTAACGATGAACCTATTTATTTGCCAGCCAATGACGTATGTCAATTTAATCAAATTATATTCGCACATGGTTATTTTTCTAGTGCGTTACATGAAGTTGCTCATTGGTGCCTAGCTGGTCAATCTAGACGATTATTAGAAGACTACGGTTATTGGTATATTCCCGATGGGCGAGATCATCAACAACAAGCAAAGTTTGAAAGCGTAGAAATAAAGCCACAAGCAATAGAATGGGCGCTTTGTGTTGCCAGTGGCAAAGACTTTTATGTTTCTACCGATAATTTGCTGGGTGAGGGTGAAACTGACAGAGTGGCGTTTAAAGCTAAAGTATTTAAGCAAGTGCAATTTTATCTAGAGTTTGGTTTCCCAACAGATGCTGCAAAATTTATTACGGTATTAGCCCAACATTATCAAACCACTTGGCCTTTAACTCCTGAGCACTTTTCATGTTAAACATTAAATATACTGCTGATCAGTACTTACTTTTAGTGGCTGAAATAATTGAGATGGATGAATGAAACAATTTAAATTAGGCTTAGTTATTAATCCTATAGCAGGAATTGGCGGTAGCGTAGCGTTAAAGGGAAGTGACGGTGTTGGTATTGCTGAACAAGCTATCGCGCTCGGGGCTGCCCCAAAGTCTAATGCACGAGCATCACTTGCGTTGGAAATATTATTACCTTATCGAGACAGTATTGTTATTTATACGGCTACTGGCGATATGGGTGAGAGCTTAGCGCAAGCATTAGGATTTAAAACAGAAGTTGTATATGAACTTACAAATGAAATAACAACAGCGTTTGATACAGAGCAGGCTGTAACAACATTAATTAAGCATGACATTGACTTACTGTTGTTTGCTGGCGGTGATGGCACAGCTCGTAATGTTTGCCATATCGTTGAAGACAAGTTTCCTGTATTAGGCATTCCTGCCGGTTGTAAAATTCATTCAGGTGTTTATGCTATTACGCCTAAAGCGGCAGGGCGCGTGGTTGAGCTAATGATCACCAATCAGTTGGTTAGCTTAACTGATGCTGATGTTATGGATATAGATGAAAGTTTGTTTCGCCAAGGCATAGTTAAAGCAAAACGTTTTGGAGAAATGCAGGTGCCATCCGAGTTGCGTTATATTCAAGCGGTTAAATCAGGTGGTAAAGAGTCTGACGAATTAGTTTTGCAAGATATCGCCGCTGATGTTATTTCAAAAATGGATGACGAACTGTTTATTATCGGCTCAGGCTCTACTACAGCATTTGTAATGGAAGAACTGGGATTAGAAAATACTTTGCTTGGCGTTGATGCTATATGTGAGCAAGCGTTAATGGCGAATGATTTAACTGAGCCACAACTATGGCAGTTAATTCAACCATACGCACCAGGTAAAGTTAAACTTGTGATCACGTTAATCGGTGGCCAAGGACATATATTTGGTCGCGGCAATCAACAATTGAGCCCGCGCGTTATTCGCGCTATAGGTAAAGAAAATATTTTTATTATAGCGACGAAAACTAAATTGAATGCGCTGCAAGCTCGACCATTAATTGCCGATACTGGCGATAACGAACTCGACATAGAGTTGTCAGGCTATTTAGCCGTGACTACTGGTTATAATGATCAAGTATTATACCCAGTTGCCAGCCCGCAATAGTTAACGATAAAAATTTAAACATTAAATATTTTAAAACTGGCAATGTTGAACACTTGCCTAAATGAACTTGGAATTAAGTATGCAATTTGAAAACCTTACCGCGTTATATCATTTTTTAGATGAACAAGTAGAGCAAGATGTTAGTGCCGACGAGCTATTCGCCGGTAGTTATCTAAGAGGCTTTATTAGTTTGGCGGGCAGTGAATATGGCGATGAGTCACAAGTATTAACACAAGCGCTAGCAACAAATATTAGTGAGAAACTACAAGCTGCTCGCACAGAGCTTACACCGCAAGATCGTCAAATAGTGCAAGATTATTGGCTTCAACTTCAAACGGCATTTACTGAATAATACAGTTTTACACATTTTAAAAGCAGCTGTTCATTTTGAATTAGCTGCTTTTTTCATTTTAGAGTGTGGCCAATAGACGATTATTTATTTCAATTAACATCAGTTTTAAGCACAAAGTTTAATCGAATTTACGACGAATAATATCTCGAATAACAAAACGGTTTGGCGCTAAGTTAAATAACTGTTCATTGTTTAATGGGTATGGCGTACCGCAAATATCTGCAGTTAGTATATCGGCCAATAATGGTGCTGTACAAAGCCCACGCGCGCCCAACCCCGTTAGCATATATAGATTGTCAATAATTGGGGCAGGTTGGTTATAGCGCCAACGTTTATCTTTACTTAGATGCGGATATTGCTGTTTATGGGCGTCTATATCTGGCATTGCACCTACCATAGGTAAGTGATCAGGTGTCATACATCTTAAGCGGGCTTTGCTTTGTATAATATCTTTGGTATTCCAGTCAGTTAACCCCGGTAAACACTTATCTAGCATGTTGAGGTTAAATTGGTCGTCTTCGGTTTTGTTTTCTGTGTCAAAACTGTTCTTTTGGAAGGTGGCTCCGATACAGTGTAAATTTTTGTTTTCTGGCGTTAAGTAACCTTTATGACAAATAACCGTTGATAACGATTTAATTTTGTCATTACTCGCCATGCTACTCACTTGGCCACGAACAGATGTTAAAGGTAATTGCTTTATTAAATTTAGCGGGATGCCTTGAGCGCCACCGCAATAAATTAGCATACCGACTAAATGGTTTTCTTTATCACTTTGCAATAACCATTTTCCATCAGCTTGCTGGTTAATATTGTTTATTTTACAACCCGTTTCTATTCGCAAGCGATTAGTTGATTCTGCGGCACTGAAAATTTGTTTAACCAATTGAGCAGGGGCTATCCAACCGGCTTTTGGGAAAAATAACCCTCCATGATCAAGCGCTATGCTTGCTAACTCACTCGCTGTTTGTTTATCAACACTGTGGATAAGGCTTTTTGGCCACACAGTTGAGTTTTCAATATGCTGTTGACGAAGTGCTAAAGCGGGCTTGTAAGATATTTCTAATAGGCCGCACCAGTCGTGATCAAAATTAAAGCCTTGCGCCAATATGCTTTTATAATAACTTACGGCTTGCTCGAAAGCTTGTTGGTAAAACAGACTAATATCGTCAGCCTGTTGATGAATCAATGGGTATAGCGCAGCAATATGATTACTAGAGGCACCTTGAGCCACACTAAAGTCTTGGCAGTATACGGTAACTTTAACGCCCGCTTTTGTTAACGCATAAGCCGCACATGCTGACGCAATACCGCCACCAATAATACTGACTTGCTGTGGTTTAGCGATAATTGGTCGTTGTTGATAGCCTTTGCCTGAATCAGGATTTTGTTGAAAAACGCCGCTGAGCATTTCATCCTTTTTACCATTAGTAGGGCGCCTTTCTACCCGAAAGCCGGCCGAAATTAATTGGCGTTTAACTTTACCCGAAACCGTAAAGGTCGATAAGGTCGCTTGCTCTTTAGATAAACGCGTTATTTGTTGGAAAAGCCCCGTATGCCACATTTCAGGGTTTTTAGCCGGTGAAAAGCCATCGAGATACCAAGCGTCAACTATCGCTGAAACGCGGGTGTTTTTATCGCTCGCTAATTGCGCTAAGCCTAGTGTTGCATCGTTAAATATTAATTGTAGGGTAACAGCGCCATTTAAAAAACTCAGAGTAATGTCTTGCTCTGGGTGTTCAGGGTATTGGGCGATTAACTGTTGACTGTATTGTTCAAGCTCAGGCAATATTTTCAACGATTGGGACAATTGCGCTTTGGATAATGGATATTTCTCGACACTGATAAAATGCAAAGTGCTGTCTGCTGCTGTTCTTGTGTTCTGTCGGTTTTGGCTTTGCTTTAGTTGGTCAAATGTCGCAAGCGTGAGTAAAAAGTTTAAGCCGGTGCCGAAACCGGTTTCTGCAATAACAAATTTTTCGGGGTATTTGGCTAACCTTGTTTTAATTTTATTACCGTTAATAAATACGCACTCACTTTGGCTTGTGCCGTGGTTTGTATCAAAATAGATATCTTCAAATTGGCTTGAATAAGGTGAACCGTCACTTTGAAAGGTAATCTTTGTTTGATCAATCACAATATTAACGTCTTCCGTTGTAGGTAAAAAAAGGTTATTTTACATATTATTACAAAGGACTGTCATAAAAATGAAAACATTCAGTGTACAAGTGTACGCTGGACAGACCAGTATAGGGGGCAAAAGTATGTATGATACGCCCAGATTTTTTAATTGAATATGGTTATTTATATGAAACGTGTAGTTATCACCGGATTAGGTATTGTATCAAGTATTGGTAATGATGCAGAAGAAGTATTAGCGTCGTTAAAAGAAGGTCGTTCAGGTATTACCCGTGCTGAAAGTTTTGCTGAAATGGGTTTACGCAGTCAAGTTTGGGGCAAACCTGAAATTGAAGTAAAAGACCACATTGACCGTAAAGCATTACGTTTTATGGGTGAAGCGTCAGCTTTTGCCTATATAGCCATGGATCAAGCAATTAAAGATTCAAAATTAACCCCTGAGCAAGTATCGAATTTCCGTACCGGTATTGTTGCTGGCTCTGGTGGCGCATCTTCAGAAAACGTAGTAAATTCTGCTGATATTCTGCGTGAAAAAGGCGTTAAACGCGTTGGTCCATACGCCGTGCCTAAAACAATGTCGAGTACTATCTCAGCATGTTTAGCGACACCGTTTAAAATTTTAGGCGTTAACTATTCAATTAGTTCTGCCTGTGCTACCAGTGCTCATTGTATTGGTCATGCGGCTGAACTTATTCAATTAGGTAAGCAAGACGTTGTATTTGCTGGTGGCGGTGAAGAAGTTCATTGGTCACTTGCGATGATGTTTGACGGCATGGGCGCATTATCTTCTAAATACAACGATACACCAGAAATGGCTTCTCGTACTTATGATGCAGACCGCGACGGTTTCGTTATTTCAGGCGGCGGCGGTATGGTTGTGGTTGAAGAACTTGAACATGCTCTAGCACGTGGCGCGCATATTTATGCTGAGATTGTTGGCTACGGTGCAACATCAGACGGTTACGATATGGTTGCTCCTAGTGGTGAAGGTGCTATACGTTGTATGCAACAAGCCATGCAAGGTGTTGACGCTAAAGTTGATTACTTAAATACTCACGGTACTTCTACACCCGTTGGCGATGTTAAAGAGCTTGGCGCAATACAAGCTGTATTTGGTAAAGACTCTCCAGCAATAAGTGCTACGAAAGCAATGACCGGCCATGCACTAGGTGCTGCAGGTGTTCATGAAGCTATTTTCTCATTATTGATGATGGAACATAGCTTTGTAGCTCCATCAATTAATATTAATACCTTGGATGAACAAGCTGAAGGTTTAGATATAGTGACTGAAAAGCGCGATATGGAACTTAACTTGGTTATGTCAAACAGCTTTGGTTTTGGCGGCACTAACGCAACTCTTGTTATGCAAAAGTATAAATAATAAGTCGACGTTTGATCAGCAGTGGCCTAATTTGCCATTAAGCTTGGTTAAATCTGAAAACCGTTAATTTATTAACGGTTTTTTTATACGTAAAAATCATGAAAACGATGACAAATATGTCCTTGCTACGATGTTTTTCTTGTTAAATTTAGCTACAATGTTCTTCTTGTTTGTTATTGATTATGTCTGCCTTATTATGCCCCATTGTATAATTGAATATTCCGCAACGATTACTGAAAGTTTACCTGTAGAGCAACTAATGCATGCTGTTTATAAAGGTGCTAACCAAAGCGAACTTTTCGCCTCAAGTGATATAAAAGTGCGTGCATGCGCATTTGATAGTTTTTACTTGCCCGGCGCTGAACAGGTGTTTGTGCATGTGAATTTAAAAATATTATCAGGGCGCGATTTGTCACAGCGTAAAAGCTTAAGTGAGAGTGTTAGTAATCAACTTGAGCGCTTGGGTATCGATAACGCGGTCATTACTGTCGAAGTAACAAAAATCGAAAAAGAAAGCTACGTTAAGAAGATAACAGCAACGATATAGCGTTTCACTTTTCTGCATGAGTGTTGGTTGGAAA
>TARA_R110000765_G_scaffold163884_1_pt1 | contig 19987 bp, 31 predicted proteins | sample TARA_R110000765 | Tara Oceans TARA_R110000765 (sample SAMEA4398168) | marine metagenome | biome: Polar Biome; feature: [MES] marine water layer (ENVO:01000295) within the mesopelagic zone...; material: water (ENVO:00002006), including particulate matter (ENVO:01000060) such... | reverse complement strand
ACACATACGCACACCTTCACAGGAACAGCCATCAATTTAGACGTGGCGTATATCAACACGATTATCTGTAGCAAGGATTAAAATGGATACTATTATTGGTGACTGCCCTTTAGGCGCTAAATGTGAGGAAGCTAAGACTGTGAATGGTAAGCAGGTTTTAGTGAGATGCCCTTGGTATACAAAGGTGATGGGTAAAAATTTGCAGACCGGAGCAGATACCGATGACTGGGGGTGTGCCATAGCGTGGATGCCAACTTTGATGATCAACACAGCAAATGAATCAAGAAAGGGTGTAGCTGCTACTGAGAGTTTTAGAAATGAAATGGTTAAATTTAACTCCAATATAAAGGCAATTAATGAATAAAGAACTAGTAGATCAATCTGCTCATTTTTTTAGTAATTGTTTATTTACTATAAGTACTTTAGGGTTAGGGTTTCATATAGTTTTATTGTGGGCTATAACTCGTGAATATTATCAACACAAATCTGATGTTCTTTCATTTACAGAGAATATATCGGGTTTAAATTTTTGGAATTTAGATTTAAAATGGAGTTATGGAGGAGTTACCCTTGGGTTGTTAATAAGTGGTTGTATATGGATATTTTTATTAACATGAAGAAAAGGATAAAGATTTATGGAACAAATAATTATCAATTGGTTATTGGGAGGGTTTGGTACCTTAGTAGGATTTCTTCTTCATGTAATATGGCAAGCAGTGAAAGATTTACAATCCTCGGATAAATATATGGCTAAAAAAATATCGTCAATTGAAGTTTTAGTCGCTGGTAGTTATATGACTAGAAATGAATTAACAGAAATTATGAAAACCGTTTTTACGAAACTAGATAGAATTGAACATAAATTAGATAAAAAGGTAGATAAATAATGAATTTATCTGAGAATTTTACCTTATTAGAATTAACCCATTCCCAAGAAGCAACTCGTGCAGGATTAGATAATATCCCAACTACTGAGCATATTAAGTCTCTTAACTTATTATGTGCAAATATATTACAACCATTAAGAGATCTAGTTAATAGACCAATTGTTATAAGTAGTGGGTATCGTTCTATTAACCTAAATAGATTGATTGGTGGTTCTGTATTAAGTCAACACACAACAGGGCAAGCTGCTGATTTTACAATCCCTGGATTATCGGTTGAAGAAATAATAGCTACAATTAGGGCATTAAACTTACCAGTGGATCAATGTATAAATGAATTCGATCAATGGGTTCATATAAGTTATCGGCATAACAGAGGGCAGTATCTTGCAGCAAGAAAGAAAGATGGTAATATCATTTATAAACTAAGTGGAGATTAAAATGGACGAAGTCAAAGGTTTACTACAAAGCAAAACAATATGGGCAACATTAATAGCTATTTTGGCTACTGTCGCCCAACTAGCTGGATGGGATATTGGAGATACTAATGGATTAGCTGAACAAATAACTGTTTTAGTTGCTGGTCTTGTAGCTATATATGGGCGTATTACGGCTGTAAAACGTATAGCTAAATCTTCAGATGCGGTATGATTGCATTAATAGCTGTACTGGATAAATTATTATATCTTTTGCTTGCGTATAGACGTAAAACGGAAAAAACAAAGGCTCAGAATGAACGCGATACAATTTCAAAAAATCCTGCTAGTTGGTTTACTAAGCATTTTTCTGGTGGCGTGTCTAAGCAATCCGATAAGAAGAGCAGTCCCGACAAAACCGACTCTTGAAATTACTATTCTTGAGGATGGGGGAATGTGTTTAGATAAAGATGGTGCCGAAAAATTAGGCGTATATATACTAGAGTTGGAAAGAATCTCACCATAATTTTTTTCTATCTTTATAAGCTCTCCTTTCCTCCGGGGGTACTTTGTTAGTCCTATTGTGCATTAACTTTTCTTGCTTAATATCTTCTATTTGGTTTACCATAGAAGATATTATCTCTACCAGGGAGGGGCATTTTGGAACTTCTTTTTCCCTACAATTAGACTTAAATACCTCCCTGGGTTTATCTTTATAGGGGGAATAATTATAATTGTATTTTTTCTTTACTTTGCACATATTATCCCCATATTATTATTAAAGCAAGGGTCTAATAAATTAAATGCCATATCCCCTAATAGTAGGGTAAAAAAGAAAACTATTATTATGGCTATTGTGTTTTTAATCCCATTAAATTTTTCTCTGGGTGCATGATAGTTTACTCCCGTAGCTTCTCTATAACTCCTGGCAAATTTCCTAGATTTGATAAATTCTATATCATTCATCTTCTTTACCCTCCTCATCTTTTTTGAGTTGTTCTTGCTCATACAATTCCATATCATCTTCATAATCTTCCATCGGATCATCATACATTTTCTATCCCCTATAATGTAACGGGTTGAACTTCAATTGTATATCCTAGCATTGCAATATGTTGTAATGCTCGGCGGGTTAAAGTTTTAGTTCCTGCTAAATCGGCAAATATTTTAGCAGGTGCACTTACTGGATAAATCATTTCCTGCCCATAATTTGATTTTATTTGAACTGTAATTTTCATCTGGTAGATCCTCTTAAGTTGCGCCCCGAAGGGCGGTTGAGTTATTGATTTAATTTAAAGGTGAAACCAAACGCTCTTTTATTATTAAATTGATTGTAACTACTTGGTGCATTCTTTACAGTTACTGCGCCACGTTTACCAATGAAAAAATGATAGTATCCGTGATCGATGGCTCTTAATAAATTCCCTTTTGGTAGGGCTAATCTTTCCATTTGTCCGGCAAAGGCAAAATGTCCTTTATGGTATTCTTTAATCGTAACGCTGTGCATTTCTAACGGTGCTTCTTCGCAGTATTCATAATCACTGATCATGAATCGTTTGATCTTTGCTATTGCATTAACTTGATATTTATTCATTGGGTTAATTTTAAAGTTGTTCATCTGGTAAGCCCTCTTAAGTTATGTTTTATTTAGTACATAGCTATTGTATCACAAATTAGATAGTATCCCGTATTATCTCAATATATTTTTTCATAGAGTCTAAAAAATTTGTCTGTGAAACGTCTTTCATCTTAAGATTTTTTGCTATTTGCTCATCTATCGTGTGTTCAGCAATAAGTCTATGTATAAACACAGGCTTAGTTTGCCCAGATCTATGTATCCTTTTATTAGTTTGTAGGTACTGTTCCAAACTAGGGATTGGGCTAAACCAAATAATATGACAACCCCCCTCTTGTAAATTAATCCCATGACCCCCACTTGCTGGATGAAGCAATAATTGTTTTATCTTACCAGCGTTCCAATCCTCTATATGCTTATTAGTATCCCCAACATTAAATAATACGGCTTTTGGGAATATATCTAAAATACTTTCTTTTTCATGATTATATTTATATACTATTATAATTGGCTCATTTATTTCTTCCACCATCTCTTTTAATGCATCTATCTTTTTGGTATGAAATAAATGTACATTTCCCTCCTCGTCATAAACCATACCATTTGCTAATTGAGAAAGTTTAGTATGTAATGTCACAGCAGATATTACCGTTAGTTCTTTACCCCCTAAATGGGTTATCATATTCTTAGCGAATTGTTGGTATTGGATAAGCTCTTTGGTGTCTAATTTTATAGTTACATCTGTCTCCATCATCTCTGGAAGATCCAAATAATCTTTAGCATCTAACCTAATTACTATATCCGATAATAACTCTTCTATCTTTTCTTTGGACCCAGGTTTTATAGTCCATTTAAAACCCATATAATCTGAATCAAAATAAGTATTCTTAAATCGACTATAAGCAGTCCCTAATCTTTTCCCCTTGTCTAAAATCCCTATTTGACTCCAAAGATCCATTAAAGAATTAGGGGAGGGAGTTCCCGTCAATATATATCTTCTTTCGAATAATTTTAAGTTCTTTTTAAGCATTTTGAAGCGTTTAGTCCTAGGATTCTTGAAAAGAGAGCTTTCATCCACAATTAAATTGGTAAAATGCGGTAGACCATCCATATTGAACAGCCACGTGATTAAGTCTGGATTGATAAGGTATACATTAGACTTTTTATTTAAAGCTTGTATACGCACGTTTATTGGGCCCCTTATTAGAGAAAATGTCAGATTTATCCCCCATTTCTTTGCTTCTTGACGCCAAACTGTCTCACAAACGCGTATAGGAGCAATTAATAGAGTTGATCCCTTTAACTCTTCTAAAGCTTTTAAAGTTGCTAAAGTTTTACCAGTTCCCATATCCGCAAATAAAGCCAACTGGGGATGTTTTACTATTTCCTCCGCCATTCGTTTTTGATATGGCCTTAACATTTGAAAGAATCCCATATACGTCCAGAGGTCTTCCATAGCTTAGCAGAATGGATAGCTCCTGGATATTCATCACAGAAAACTATTCTTTGGATATTGGTTCCTAACATAAGCTTTAGGCAAGATAAACACGGACTTACTGTTATATAAACCGTATGTATTTTCCTAGGATCCCCACAATGTAAAAGTAGATTTTGTTCCGCATGGATAGCTGTACAGCCATTTAGATTTGTTCCGGAGGGAGAATTAGCCCCCGAGCAAGGGTTACCATCATTACAATGTTTGCTCCCACTATATTGACCATTGTAACCCGTCCCTAAAACATAGCCATCAATATCTGTAGCTACAGCACCAACAGCTCTTCTGGCACAAGTAGTACGTCGAGATATTATTAAAGCAATAGCCATATTTATGCTATCTCTACTTGGTCTCATGAAAAGTCCAACTCTATTTGTTTAGTATTTTTAAAAATTATCTTTGCCATAGCTAATTCTGGGGGTTCCCATTCAATAGGCTTTACAGCATCTGCTATGGATCCATCTTGGGGACGTGATTCTTTTATGCCTTTTCTTTTTGCCATATTTGCTGTATGTATAACCTGGAAACAATCTTCTATCTGATTTTTTGTAAGCCCCATACGAACACAAGCTCCTACAGCAAAATAAGCTAAATCTAAAACCCCATCAACACATCCGACAAGATCTTTTATTTCATTAGCATCTATAAGTTCTTGAATTTCTTCCCTAAGGGCACCTATTAGCCAATTTATTTCTACTTCTTCTAAAAGCTTTGGTCCTTTACGTTTTACTTCTAATATCTCGGTATTAAATTCATAAATATCTTTAATCATTTTTACCTCCTAAGAATAAAGTTTTTTGAATATATCAATATTTGTATTTATAAGTTTAAGTCCTCCCTTTTTTACTTTAAGAGTTTTTAAAGCTTTCTTTTCCCTGTCTATAATTTCTTTTGGTAAAATATCAGCAAAAGCTTTTTTTAATGGCTCTTTATTCATTCGCTGGTAATATCCTAATTCTTTTGCCCCCTTAATTACTTTTGGGGCAAGAAAAGGGGTACGTAGTTCTACAGTATATTTCATCATTAATCTATCTAAACGGGGAGCATGATAGTAAGGAATTTCTATAAATGTATCTGACCCTTGGCTATCATATTTTGCATTTCTACTATATCCCCCAAATAACTCATCTGCCCCATCCCCGGTAAGACAAACATTAAACCCTTCCATAGCAATAGCTTTAGCTAATATAGCTTGGGGGTGAACACTTCCTAAATCCACTGGGGATTGATGATAATTAATAGCTTCAGTATATGGTAATCCCCCCAAAGGTAAACATTTCGTATTAGGATCAATTGAGTAAGCAAAATGCGACTCTTCGTTCTCAATATGATATGATTGGATTGTCACACCTAACTGACGGCATAATTTAAAGACTATAGAACTATCTAAGCCCCCCGATAATAGACAAGCGACCGGGCGATCCCCTAAAAGTCTATTTTTAGTAGCTTCTATAATGTCTTCCTTTATCCCTAGAGTTTTAATTTGCCCCCAGTCCCAATATGGAAAAATGTTACCATCAAACCATGCATGCCCTGCGGGTAATTGTTTAATCTGTTCCCATGGTGTACGCCCCGTTGGGTCATAACCCCATTTCCTAACATTACTAAAAAAAGTTTCATCAAAATTTGTTTCCCCATAAGCTAGTAAAGCTTTTGGTTCCGACGCTATTGCTTTTATATCAGTTCTATAGTAAATTGGCTTTTGGCTAAGATAATCTGTACAAGCAAGTAATTTATTTTCATGGATAGTTATAAAGCTCCAAAAGCCATCAAATTTATGAAAACCCTTTAAGCCTTCATTTAAAAATACTTCTAATACTGCTTTAGTATCTGTATTAGCGGAAGAAAATTCTTTAAAGTTGAAAACTTCCCCTACTAAAAATCCTATGTTTAATGGCTTTTTATTCTTACTATTTATTAATGCGGGTTGGTCCCCAGAACTTGTTAAATCTACTATAGGAAGACGTACATGCCCTATATGTATATTATCTTCGGAATAAAAACTAGTATGCCCTGGTAACCCCCTATATTTTATAGTAGATAAAGAATTTTTTGTTGCTTCTAAACTTCCTATACAAGCTGTAAATCCACACATATTATAATTTTTCCTTTAAACAATTATATGCATTTAATTCCCAATTATATTTTATCAGGGCCGTTTGTCCTGTTATCCCCCTAAATGTTTCTATATAGCCCATAATAAGTTCATAGTTTTCACATATAAGATTGTGATTTTTAATAACTGCTGAAAGATGTTCCTTAGGTTTATGAGCTTTATATTCTCTACTCATTTTTTTCAACATTTTATTACTACTATTTAAGCTACAATATATCATTTTTTGGGGTAAGTTTAGATACTCCATATAAACTTTCTGGGGGAGAATATTTTCCCTTTTTAAAGAATCGTTATAAACTATCTCAGAAACCCAAGGCACTCTATCGCATATATAAGTTTCATTGGCTAAAGCCATATTTTCTAATTCTGCAAGAACCCTGATCATATTTCGTATATCTTTTGGTCCCCCGGAATAATAAATTTCATAGCCTAAATCTTTGGCAAGTTTTGGGATTAGAGTTGTTTTTCCTGATCCATCTGGGCCTTCTATTATTACTAACATTCTATTAGCCTTTTTAAAGGATAACGATCATTGGAAAAACAATGAAAGCTAACGGCATTGAAAGTTAAATACCCAGGCTTTATATCTAATCCAGTTTCTTTTATCAACCAAAGAGTAAGTCTTGAGGCAAAATAAATATCATTATGAAAATGCCTAATTGCATCACAACTCCGCATTGGATAAAAGCAATGTAGTTGTTTGTTTCGAATTATAAAATGCCATCCTAAAGTACATGGAACTCTATTATTAGTTAAAGCTAATTTACCATCCCCCAAATCCCATATTGGTAGATATGCTTGCCGAGTATATGGATCGACTTTAAGTAATTGAACTAAAAGAAAAAGATTAACATACATACGTTCTGGATAAGAATGGCTAAATTTACCCTGGGACATAAATTTTTCAGTATCTTTTAACCATCTTGCATGACTTGGAGGGGGATTTAGGGGAAAACCACTAACTCGTTCAGCAAAATGTTCCTCAGCCCATGGTAGAAAAGGTTTACATTGTTTTGTAATTTCTTCTACCGTATCTGGGATTTTTTCACTAAAGCTAACATTTAAGATTTCTAAAAACTCGGGGGGATTTTTTTCCCCTTGCCAACTATCGGTAGTTATTTCTTCCCCGAAGTCATGAAGTTCTTGCCGTAATATTTTTATACCGGTAGATAACATTATGAAATCCTTTTAAAAATAGGACAAAGTTGTTCTTTTGGTGGACGAACTCCATGCATTTTTTCGTAACTATTAGTAAAAAGTGTTCCCGGATGATGGGGTAAAGCAACTGTTCCTATAAATTCCATATTATTAGGTACTAAATCAGCAAACTGTACATGTAATGGATCTATTTTTTTTGCTTTAACTAGATCTTTTATAACAAATATTAAATGTCCCCCTATCACTAATTTAGAACAGGCTTTATCTTGAATAGCTTTCATCTTTCTCCAATACTCTGTATTAGTCATTTTCTTTGTAGATTTTTCATGCTCGTATTTAACTTCTCCTCCTCCCTTTCTAGGAGAGGTATCACTATCTCCAAAATACGGATTGGATAAATTAAGCAAATGACAAGAATTATTTCCAACAGAATCTAATAATTCTTCGGCATCCCCCGAATAAAGTTTCCAGTCAGTTTGGGAGGGATCAAAATGTTTAAAAGTTTTTTCAGTTATATGGGGAAATTCTAATTCTATTCCTATTGTCTTACGGCCTTGGATCATTGCTTCTGCCCCCGTTGTTCCGCTTCCCATAAACGGATCTAAAACAGTATCCCCGGGGTTAGTATATTTTTCTATTGCCCATCGGATAGCATAAAATGGAGTTCGAGCAATATGTTGTTTCCCAATATCGGGCATAAATTTATTTCTATATGTCCATGAAAGCTTAGCTTCATCCATATCATATAAAGTTCCTAAAAAAACTTCATCCATTACATAGGGTGATGGATAATCTTTAGGAAAGCCATCTGGTTTTTTATTAAATAAAACCGGAGTTGGTCCGTATATATCTGGGTTATTATTCATCTTTACCTCCTTTAATATATTGATTCTTCATCTCGTTCACACATAGCAGCATAGCGTTCCTCTGCCCGTCTTCGCGGTGCATCTGGATCAAGCCAATCCTCAAAACTAGGGAAGTCTGGTGATTCCGATTCGTTGCGTTCTAAAATGTAATCCTGATATTTGTTCATATTACCTCCAATTGCGCCCCGAAGGGCGGTTAAGTTATATGCCTCTAATTTCGTTAAATGTATCACGTGGTAAGCCAATTAGTAGCATTGGAACCTGATTTCCGTGATCGTTTGTAGTATCAAAAGCATGTGTATCAATTGCATTCTTTTTTATCAAGCTACCAACAACGCCCCTATATATACTAGGATCAAGATTATGGTATTGATAAATGGTTACGTCGTTACCTTGTTTTAATCCGTCCGTTGAAATTAACCATGTATCCATATGCGCTCCGGTATCAGCTTCGTCCGTTTCTCCAAACCATTCATCTGCACCATGTTCATCAGCTAATATGTTTAGTACTTCAAGTTCTAGAGCTGTGTATTTTGTATTCATCTGGTAGGACCCTCCTAAGTTATGTTTTATTTAGTACATAGCTATTGTATCACAAATTAGATAGTATCCCGTATTATCCCGAAAATAATTGATCTATTTCTTCTTTACTCCTAATTATAGCGTATTTAAACCCTAATTTTTGGATGGTTTCTCCCCACCATACTTGTCTTGGAGTTAATTTCCCAGTTAATGTTTTCACTTCTATGAAGATAATAAAGCCAGTAAGAAGAACCATCCGATCGGGGATCCCTAGATTCCCAGTCAACTTGACACATTGACCGCCTTTACTTTTTATTTTTTTTACTAGATATTTTTCTATGACGCTTTCACGGATCATTTTTTATATCTTAAAGCTTCTTCCCCTTCAGCGGCTAAAGGGAGTCCTTTTGCCCATTCTGGTAATTTACAAAGTTGATCTATATAATCATTATTAGAACCAACTTCTTTCCCTATTAAAGTAACTGCTTCATCATGACAATGAAGAACTATTGGGTATCCATTTTCTTCAGCTACTAACATGCCGTTGCAAAGAAGATCCCTAGCTACTGCTTGAGCAATATTTTGGGTTATTAACCCTCCATATAAAGTCTCTGGAACTGCTTTACCATTAAAAAATCCGGTAAATTCTACTTGCGGAGTACCCCAATCAGATCTAGTGATTCTGGGTTGGTAAAAGCTTAAAGACCTACCGGAGGGTAAATCTATATAAAGAAAATCATTATCTGTTCTAAAAATACATTTACCTGTTTTTATAGGCTCCCCTATAACTACGGCTTTAATTACTGCTAAATTCATACGCTTCCAGTAATTTGCTATCTTAGGTACAGATTCTCTATACAAATCAATTATTCTAGTAGCTTCTGATGCGGGGATAATAACTCCAAAATCTTTACAACGGTCACGGAATCTTTTTGGTCCCATAGAATATCCGGCACCTAATATAACTTGTTTACCGAAAAAACGTTTTTTACCTTTAGGATTAATTTCATCTACTGAACAGTTATAAATAGAAGCAGCCATTACCCTATATACATCTTCCCCATTTTCATAAGCTTTTAGGAGAAAAGTTTCATTGGCTAACCAAGCTAATACTCTAGCTTCTATACTAGCATAATCTGCTATTAAAAATCTATTTCCAGGAGTAGCTTTAATGAAACCTCGCATACATTTACTGATAGCTGTTAATGGCCTAGGGAATTCTTTTAAGAATGTTTCGGCATTTGCTGTATCTATAAGGTGTAAAACTTTTTCTTGCATTGCATCATTATCAGCTTTACCAAAGTTTTGTACCTGTACTCCTTTAGCTCCATAACGGCCAGTGGTAGCTGAATGATAAAGAAAAGCTCCTTTTATAGTTCCATCGGAGCAAACAAGTTCAAGCATTTTTTTATTCTTTTTAGTTCCAACACGGGAAGATTCATATCGAAGTTCTAAAAATTCTTTTACTACGGGATTCAAATCTGGGAGTAATATGGCATCTTCTACTGTTTTTGCTTGTAAGTTATCTAGAATTAAGCCGTGTTGTTCTAGCCAGACTAAAACTTTATTTCGTTGAGTTGCTTTAATTCCAGCTATTCGTAAACTTTCGTTACCAAAATGTTCTTCAAGATCTGCAATTATTTTAGCCGATTTATTCAGTAGGGGAATATCAACTGGAATACCCCTATCATTAGTTTTAAAATCATGTAAGAATACTTTTTGTTCGTAAGGGATAAGCTCTGGTAATTTTTTATCTAATTCTCTAGCTACTTCAACATCATCCCCACAATATTCTTTAAATGTTATATGATCTTTTGGATTATCTTTTAAATATTTTCTACCCGTTTTGGCAGGTTTACAATATTTATTTATTAAAAGTTTTCCTGCTTTATTTTTTTGTTTTAAAAGATCTAAAGCTATAGCCATATCTTCTAAAGACCCTGGTAAGGATAAAGATCTACCCCGAGCAGCAGTACAACTCCATTGATTATCTTTTATCTTTGGCCATCCATTCTTAAGGCCAACATTACGACATATAATACGTTCAAAAGGAGCATTATGAGCAACTATTGTTGCCCCTTTATTAATATAATCGAATAATTCTTGAAGGAGGGGATCATCCTGTTCTACTACTTCTACTGGACGATCCCCGATAGCAAAACCTATTAAAAGAATTTCAGTAGAAGGATCTTCGGCATATCTATAAGCCCCAACCTTTCTTAAATCTTTCTCAGAATAAGTTTCAAAATCTAGATAAACTCTCACCTTAGTTTCACCGATTTTATATTGTCAACATAAACTATATCAACCACTCCATTGTTTAATAGAGTTTTAAGTGCCACTGAAAAACCAGCACTTGTATCTCCATCTTCGCAACAAGGATCAACACGATATAAATGCCATAATCTTTGCCGACTTATGGTACATTTTTTCTCCTTTTCAAGTTGACCAATAATCCATAAGGCAAAACTTCTTTGGCGAGACTTATCCATCTTTACTCCTCTGCGAAATCCTCTTCAGCTGATTTACGCCCACCCATTTTAGGGGCAGAAGTATCAGTAAGTTGGATATTGTTTAAATAAATAGTTACCCCTTTTTTACTGGCAACATCATAACCGACAAATCCTACACTTAATCGGCCTTTACAACCACTCCAGATTGCTTGCTGATGTAGAATTGGTTCCCGATCCTCATCAACTAAACCAGGTTTTTCTTTATTTTTAGCCTCAATATAGAAATGACCCGGATAAGCTGGTTCAGCATCTTTATTAGTTTCTATATCCCCATCCTTAAGAGGGGTATAAAATTTAGCAGGAACTTTATCTAAAAAGCGTTTTTCTAATGCATTTTTAACACATTCTTTCATCGACTCCCATTTCTCCATAGCCTTTTTATCTTTTTTATCGATCAAAAGAGTAACAGTATAAACGGGGGGCTTTTCTTCATTATTCCTATCAATTTTTGGCTTATCGAAATAAATCCATTGAAAAGTCCCAATCGGGGTAATCATATTAGTCTTAAAAATACGCTGTTCATTTTCCACAATATATCTCCTTAAGTTTTCAAATGATCTAAGTTAGTTTTAACCAACTTAGGCTTTCCTACAGTACTACCTACTTCATCTGCAAATAATATTGCAAATTCTTGTTTCCCAATTAGCTTTTCTAATTTAGCAACTGAAAGTAAAGCTCTTGGGTTATATTGGTCGAGGGATAAAATTTTTGTTCTATCTAAAGTATCCATTACCTCATCTTCGTTGGCCCAAATTCGCATAGACCTAGCTCTACCAAGTTCAAAGCCTGGGATTTCTCCGCCTTCTTCAACAACATTTAAGGAATATTCTTCCACTGCAGATATCCAACTCTTTAATTCCGGTAAAGCTTTAAGAATTTTTGATATTTCTTGTAGCGTTAAATTTTCTGGCTTAATTTTCATTAGTATCCTCCAAGTACAAACATAGTATCACAAATTAAGTTACATCCCGTTATTCTTCTAAAAAATCTGCTCTTAGTGCCATATCTGCTTGTTTAAGGGCATAATCTGCTCTTGCTTCACATATTGCTTCAGCTTTACACCATTTGCAATGTGTTCCTGCTATTCTTTCACCCCCAACAAGATTTTTAATAATAGCTTTAGTTGCTTTTGCTTCAAACTTATCTAATTCTTCGTTAGTAATGGTCCATTCTCTTATTGGACCTTTAGAAGAAAAACCATTGGGCTGTATAATAACCATACGGTAAGATGGGTATCTCCCCAAATTGGAACGTGCTGCTACTGCATAGCTAAGCAACTGGGTATTATTTTCTACCTCTACGGTCCAAGTACCAGTTTTTAAATCTATTATGAGAATTTCTTCCTTAGATGTTAGTCCTAAAACATCAGGAGTTCCCCCAGAAACTTCCAACCAAGGTAGATAAACTTCTGGGAATAGTATAGCATTAGGTCTATGTATATGATAAGCAGATATATAATCCAATACATATCCAACCCAGTCACATAATTCTATATCCTCAGAAAGTTCTTCCGGGGTTTTATTTTGGGTCATACAATCTTCTAAAAGCTTATGAGCTTTAGTTCCCCGTTTAGCAGCTTTACCGGAGGGAGTAGAAGGTAATCCTTTTGTTGCATCATAATAGCCAAGGCATTTAAGCCATTTATCTGCGGAAGAAGGAGCAAAACTAGAATGATCCGGCCTATTCTCTTCTAAAGAGGCAAAAAATTTAGCATAATTTAGCATTGCGGACATATATACTACTCCTTTGTAAGGTCAAGAATGTTAGTATATCACAAATCATTAATGATATACTATTTATGAAAATATATTTTTTATCCCCAGAAAATAGTATATACTAATAGTGCTCTTGGAGGAGTTCTTGTTATTAAGTCCCCCGTCTGATAGTAGATTGCCTACTATTCCTCCAACATCTTCCCTTGAGATGAGACGGGGGACTTAATCACATAAGGGATTGGCATGGCAGCATATAAACTTACCCTCGATAAAAAAATATTAAATCAAAATAGATTCATTCCCTGGGTTTTAAGTGGCAAAAAGAAGATCCCTATAGTTGGATGGAGTAATGCTATTAACCGAAAGCCTTTTCATGAGATAAAAGGTAAAGTGGGTATAGTTTTTGATAAAGAAATAGATAATCTTGCTGGTTTGGACTTAGATGACTGTATTAACCCAGACGGGACATATACTATACAGGCTGCTAAAGCAGTAGATCTATTTACTAATATTGCTTATATAGAACGTAGTGTTAGTGGTAAAGGGTTACACTTCATATTCTATTCAGATTTAAACATAAGCTTCAATTTAAAACCAATAGAATATTATAGTACGGGAAGATATTTTACAATTAGCGGTGATTCTCTACCCGAATCTTCCCCCACTATTCAGGATTGTTCTAAGGAGATTCGAACATTTATACAACAATTTGCCCCTGAAAAGCTTATCCCTAAGGTTAAAACAACTACTTACGATAATATTAGTTTAACCCCATTATCTAAGATCAAAGAAGTATTATCTCAAATATCCTCTGATTGCAATAGAGGAGATTGGTTTACCGTTGCTTGTTCCCTACATCATGAGTTCGAGCAAGGAGAGGATGGATTCGATCTATTTAATTCGTGGTCTGCAAATTCTTCGGATAAATATCAAGGAGAAGAAGATTGTAGGAATGTATGGGATTCTTTAGGGGGATACTCCGGCCCACCTATAACTATTAGTAGTTTGTTTAATCTCGCTACAAAGAAGGAAATAGTACCCTGGGTAGCTTCAGAGGGTAAAAAGCGTTGGTTCACTACCGCTGATTTAAATGCAAAACTAGGTCCTATCGAATGGCTAGTTAAGGACTACTTTGAAGCCAATACTATCTCCATCATCTGGGGGGATACAATGGCATTTAAATCATTCTTAGCTTTAGAGGTGTGTTTCTGTATAGCTGCTGCACGATCGTGGCATGGTAAAGAGGTTAAACAAGGAGCAGTACTATATGTCTGTGGTGAAGGGGCTAATGGTATTGCTAGACGTATAACAGGACTTAGACAAAAGTATGGTATAACACAAGAAATACCCCTATATGTATCTAATGGTAGCCGAGATATGATTGAAGCAGAAGCAGTTACAGAAGTAATAGACTTTGGGAATACCTTAGAAACTAATATAAATATGGTAATGATTGATACTGTTAACCGTAATTTTAGTGGGGAAGAGAACTCTTCAAAGGATGTAGCTAAGGCATATAAACATCTAGACCGTATAAAAGAAGCTTTTAACTGCTCAATAGCTATGGTACATCACACGGGTAAATCGGGAACTACCATAAGAGGTTCAGCTGCTTGGGTTCAAAATGTAGATGCTTCTTATGAAATGAAAAGATCCAGTAATACCTTCTATACCCAATTCATTCCTAGGAAGATGAAAGATGCTGCTTTAGGGGAAGAAATCAACTTCGAAATGAAGGAAATAATACTCAACGAAGTTCCACGAAGTTCCACGGTGCTAACGACATTAATCAGTAAAACTATAGACGAAATACCAATCTCCACGAACCGTAGAAAAGATGGGGGAATAACACATGCTATTTTCAAATGCTTAGAGGAAAAAGATAAAGCAACCACTAAAAAAGAAATTGAAGATTGGGTTTATGAAGATGGTCAACCCATTGATTCTATTAGAACTACTTTGACTAGGATGGTAGAAAGAAAGGAAATAATTAGATCGGGAAGAGGATTATATGAACTACCTAAGCTCAATAAATAAAAGAATGTCAACGATGAATGTCAACGTGTTTCTACCGTGGAACTTCATGAGTTTTTATGTGTTTTCCCTAACTAATGTCACAAAGATCCACGCTGTTGTATATACCTTGTATACACAGCGTGGAACTTCGTGAACAGGGCAGAATAGGAGTATCACATTATGGAATCATTAATTAGAGCAACAATAGCAAAGAACTTAGAGATTGGACGTATAGAGCAATATTCTCCCCTAGAGAAGGTGATAGCAATGGGATCTGCTGGAGATGTGCTAGGGCGTTACATTATACATGCTATGGCAGGTGATACGAAGGCTAGATTAGAAGCTTGTAAGATAGTTGGAAAGATTATGGCCCGGGATTGTAATAGAGCAAAAATATCAAGTGGCTCGGTAGCTTATGTAGTATTCTGTGATATATACGATATAAAGTGTAAAACTTGTAAAGGCAGAGGGATTATCTATGATGGTAACCCCAGGACTTGTCATTCTTGTCATGGCTCAGCTCTTAGAAATACTCGTATAACAGTTAAATTAGTAGATGGTAAGCGTATCCCGGATAAAATCTATAGGAAAACATATTCTATTTTTAATGATCATATTAAAGATATAACTAATATTGTTCGAAATAAATTAAAATAGTTCGGGGTTGTTGTAAATATGTGATAATATAGGTATAGCTTTCTAAAGTCGCGTTTCTACGTAAGACAAATTCTAATAAAGAGCTAATTTTAATTGATGACCTCTTTTTGCTCTAAATCCTAGGAAATATCCAAATGTCGATTGCCGTAAATAAACTTAATGAGCTAGGTATTGAAGAAATATGTAGCCGTATAGAAGCAGGTGAATCGCAATTAAATATAGCTAAAAGCTTAAGTATAGGAGTATCACAGCTTAATGCTTGGTTAAATCTCGACATATATAGAGAACGTTACGCTCGTGCGAAGACGGAATCAGCTGAAGGTTGGTTGGATCGAGGATTGGAGAAAATAGAATCAGCGATGAAGAAAGATGGAAATATTGATCCTGGTGCTGCTCGTTCATACGCTGGGGAATGTGCTAGAAGAGCTGCTATACGTAATCCTAAGTATAGTGATAAGCAACGATTAGAGCATACAGGTGAATCTGGTGGACCTATAACAGTTTCTTGGCAACCCCCAGGCAAAAGTTAAATGGGGCATATAGTTATTCCATATTGTCCACGAGCTGCATTTGAAGCATATCATTCTAATACTAAACGTAACGCATTAACTATTGCTCATCGTAGGGCAGGTAAAACAGTTGCACGGCTTAATAGAATACTATATGCCGCAATTACTGGCCCTGCTGATGGTAGATACGGCTATCTTGCTCCTACTTATGTACAAGCTAAAGACATTGCTTGGAATTATATTAAACATTACACTGCTGAGCTATTAAAGCACGGTGGTTCAAAAAACGAAGCAGAGTTAAGTATAACCTTACCCAATGGTGCTATTATTCGCTTATACGGAGCAGAAAACTATGATCGTATGAGGGGATTGTATTTCCATGGTGTTGCTTTGGACGAAGCACAGGATATTACCCCAGTAGCTCTAACCCAAGTAATTCTTCCTGCTTTATCTGATCGTCAGGGTTGGTTGGATGCTGCTGGTACGCCAAAAGGGCGTGCTGGATTATTATATCAGCTTAAGCTATTAGCTGAAGAGAATCCTGAGGAATGGTTTTATCAAGAGTTAAAAGCAAGTAAAACTGGTATACTACCTGAAATAGAGCTTGCCAGGCTTCGTAAGATGATGCCAGAGAACGAGTACGAGCAAGAGATGGAGTGTAACTTTGATGCTGCGGTAACAGGAGCATACTATGCTAAGTTGCTTAAAGCTGCTGATGAAGAGGGTAGAATAACTAATGTTCAGTGGGAACCAGCTTTGGCTGTATATACTGCATGGGATTTGGGGATGGCAGATAGTACAAGCATAGTATTCTGGCAACAACCACGAGGCGGTGAAGTTCGTATCATTGATTATTATGAAGCGAGTGGGTTTGGTCTGGACCATTATGTAAAAGCTTTAAGGTTAAAACCATACACTTACGATAAGCATTTTGCTCCACACGATATACAAGTAAGAGAATTAGGCACTGGTAAGAGCAGACTAGAAGTTGCAGAAGGATTAGGGATACGCTTTGCTATTGCTCCTAGTCTATCTATTGAAGATGGTATTAATGCCGTTCGAATGATGATCCCAAAGGTCTGGATAGATGCTACCAAGTGTAAACAATTGATTGAAGCTCTTAGGCTTTACCAAGAGAAACGTGACCCAAAACGTGGTATCGCAATGGGACCATTACATGATTGGACTTCCCATTGTGCTGATGCTATTCGATATATGGCTATAAGCCAACAACCAGCTATAGACCGTAAATCCTTAAACCTTTCGATCAAACACATTATATGACAGAGATTAATTACGCAGATGGCAAGAAAAGTCCTGATGATATTACTTCGTATTTAAGAACCGAAGAAGATTCAGCCAGAGAGTATCAACAGCAAGAATTACAACCTGATCGTGAACGTAATTTAAATTACCTGCTTGGTCGGAAGAATGGCACGGAGGAAGAGAATCGTAGTCAAGTTATAAGTACTGATGTATGGGATGCTATAAATGGTATGCTACCATCACTACTTAAACCTTTCACAAGTACTGATGATTATGTACAGTTCAGTCCTGTGTCAGAAGATGATGAACCTGGAGCGGAACAAGAAACGGATTACCTTAACTTTGTTGTGAGTCAAAAGAATAACGGTTATATGCTTTTTTATAACTGGTTCCTTGATGCACTGCTTAATAAGTATGGAATTGTTGAGTACCTTTGGGAAGAGAGTAATACTACAACAGTGGAAAAGTACACTGGCTTAACAGATGAAGAGTTGGCTATGTTGGTCCAGAATGAGGGTGTAGAGATTGAGGAGCAGTCTAGCTACCCAGATGAGTTTACAATTAAAATGCAGCAACAGCAGCAACAACCTCAACAACAGCAAGAAACACCAATGGCTCACGATGTGACTGTTCGAGTTAGAAAGTCTAAAGGGGAAGCTAAGATACATAATATTCCCCCAGAAGAGTTCTTGTTCAATTCAGACTTAGCTACACAATCCATCAAAGATGCAACCTTTGTGCAGCGTGAAGTTTACAAGACTATCAGTACCATTAGGGAAATGGGTTATGATATACCGGATGATATTGATGATGATGCGGAAGATTTTACAACTTATTCAGAACGACAAAATAGGCATGATAGTTATAGACAGAAGCCAGGAGTTCAAACCGATGATGCTGCTGGCAAGATGGTATTGTTTAAAGTATCCCATTGCATGTATGACTTAAATGGGGATGGAATAACCGAGTTGGTAAGAATAGTAAGGGTTGGGGATAACATACTTGAGATTGAAGAGGTAGAAGAAATTCCTTATAGTGTTATCCACTGTCATATTATGCCTCATAAATTCGCTGGGGTATCTTCGGCAGATGTGGTAGCTCCGATACAGGATCTAAAGACATCCTTATGGAGACAAGCATTAGATAATGTCTATAGCATTAATAGCAACAGAGTATTTGTTTCTAACCGTGTTGATCTGGATGATATGCTTTCAAATCCATTGGGTGGAATAGTAAGAGTTGATGCTGAAACTGCTCATGGGCATGTATCTCCCGCTCCAATCACTCCGATCATCGGTGTGTTACAACCTATGATCGAATACGCAGATAGTGTCAAAGAGAATCGTACTGGCTTTACTAGATACTCATCCGGCATGGATGCAAATAGTTTGAATAAAACAGCAACTGGTGTCAGTAAGATAATGGAAGCGGCTGCTCAGAGAATGGAGCTAATGGCTAGAACATTCGCAGAGACAGGAGTTAAGGACTTAATGTTAGGGTTGCATGGCTTAGTTAAGCGTAACTCAGTAAAGGAAGATGTATTCCGATTACGAAATAAATGGGTAACTGTTGATCCTAGGCAATGGCGTACCAGGACAGATATGACTGTGAGTGTTGGACTAGGTACAGGCGATCGTCAGCAACAGATTCAGCAGATGCAGATGCTTGGCATGGCACAAGAGAAAGTGGTATCACTAGGATTAGCTGATAGAAAGACTATGTATAATGTACTGAGACGAGGTGTTGAGGCTATGGGATATAAGGATGTATCGCAATTCTTTATAGAGCCAGAGGATGGCAAGATGCCTCCACCACAGCCTGATCCAAAGGAAGCTAATGCAAAGGCAGAGCTAGAGCTGAAGAAAGTAAGTGCCCAACAAGATATGGAGCTTGATAAGCAAAAACTTCAACATCAAATTCAAATGGAGAATGCAAAGGTTCAAGCTGCTATAAGAACAGAAGAAGCTAAGACTGCGGTTCAATTAGAAAAGCTAAAAGTCGATGCACAAGTACAAATGGAGAAAGAAACCTATAAGCGTGGCACAGAACTAGCCAAGATTGATGCTGTAGATAACCCTCCACATTCAGCAGTAATTGGAGCTATATCACAGCTTGCTCAACAAGTAGCTGGAATGAAGCCAGTAGGACTTCGACAGATTAAAGATGAGTCTGGTAGGTTGATCGGAGCTATAAGAATAGCGGCCGATGGAACAGAGACTGAAATAACTATAGATTAGGAATATATATGGCAAAGCAAGTCTTAAATGTTGGCTCGGCT
>TARA_R110000765_G_scaffold261806_1_pt1 | contig 19997 bp, 7 predicted proteins | sample TARA_R110000765 | Tara Oceans TARA_R110000765 (sample SAMEA4398168) | marine metagenome | biome: Polar Biome; feature: [MES] marine water layer (ENVO:01000295) within the mesopelagic zone...; material: water (ENVO:00002006), including particulate matter (ENVO:01000060) such as...... | reverse complement strand
TTACAAGTCAATAGAGAAAAAGTTTAAATAACAAGTGACTATAATTATGAGGGGTTACATAAGTAACTCCTCTTTTTTAAAATATTTAAAATGGCGATAAACGTAGATACGGTATACAAAACAGTATTACTTATATTAAATAGTGAACAGCGTGGTTATATGACGCCAGATGAATTTAATAGAATAGGTAGTCAAGTTCAAAGACAGATATTTGAAGCTTACTTTGAAGACTTAAACCAACAACTACGTGTACCTCAGTCCGATGTAGAATACTCTAATAGAGTAGCTATAACAGATGAAAAAATTGCAGAATTTAAAACTGAAAATATTCAATCAGTTCCTGCCGATAAAAAGACAATTACAGGAACAAATCCTTTTGTAGTTCCTTCTGAACTATATAGACTAGGCTCTATAACTTACGAGCCAAACACTTCCACATACAAAGAAATACAAAGAGTTGGTAGAGCAGAGTTTTACAATATAAGAAAAGCTCCTTTAACTTCACCTTCTTTAGAATATCCTATATATCTATATGAAGATAATAAAACTATAGTGTATCCACAGACAATAGTTGATCCTGGAAATATCAAAATGCAGTATGTCAAAAAACCAACTGACATAAGATGGGGTTATACAGTAGGTAGTTTAAATCAATATGTTTTTACTGATTATGCTTACGACGCTACAGCACTAAACATAGGCGGTACAATGAATTTAAGTAGCATTTATACTTCTGGAGCTACCGATGGTGAATACCTACAAGCGGCTTATACAGGTGGTTCTGGAACTAATGCTGAATTTACCGTTACAGTTTCTGGAGGAGTTGTTACTGATATTGTGGTTTCTAGTCAAGGGTCTGGTTATGCTGTTAATGATGTTATTACTTTTACAGATGCTACATTTGGAACACCAGTTGGTGGACCTCTTCAAATAACTTTATTAGAAACTAATTTCTTTAGTCAATCACAGCAAGGTTATATAAATTTTGAATTACACAATTCAGAACGAACAGAAGCTATATTAAGAATATTACTGTATGCAGGCGTTGTGGTTAGAGATCCACAAATAATACAAATAGCAGCTCAAAAAGTACAACAAGAAGAAGTAAACGAAAAATCATAAAAAATGGGACTATTAACTGAAACAAACGCTCAATATTATTCTGGACAACAAGCTTTTACAGGAGACGACACCACAACTGATTTTACATGTACATTTAATACTGATCTGACTTCTAGTAATTTCATAGTAAAGGTTGATAATAATATAGTAACTCCGCCTACTTACTCTTTAGTAGCCGGAAACAAAGTAAAATTTGCGGTTGCTCCTATAGCAAATAAAAAAATAATAGTAGAACTTAATCAAGCCGCTATTGACAATAACTATGGTAGTTATGAATATATATCATTAAATGACATTATAAATAACTTTTTAGTTGCTTATGTTGGTGCTGGTAAACTAATACCATCTGTTAAAAGAACTGATGCGATGTTTCATGCTAAAAGAGGCTTACAAGAGTTTAGTTATGACACTTTAAAAAGTATTAAATCACAAGAACTTAATATTCCACCAAGTTTATCTATTGCTATTCCTCAAGACTATGTTAATTATGTTAAATGCTCTTGGGTGGATGCAGCTGGTGTTAAACATATTATATATCCAACTAGACTAACTAGTAACCCAAATGAATTACCTTTACAAGATAGTAGTGGTGTTCCAACACAAAGTCAAGCTGGTGACAATCTACTAGCACAACAATCTTTAACTGAAGAAAGATGGAAAACAAACAATGATTTAAATATAACAGGTCAGTTGACTGATGAAGTATTTGAAAATCCAAGTGTTTATGGATGGAGTTGGGATAAGTTAGCTTATGGACAAAGATACGGTTTAGAACCTGAAGTTTCTCAAAAAAACGGTTGGTTTACTATAAATGAAAGAACAGGTACATTTTCTTTTTCAAACGGTTTAGCTGGAAAATTAATTATACTAGAATATATATCAGATGGACTATCTGTAGATTTAGACATGAAAGTTCCTAAAATGGCAGAGCAAGCAATGTACATGCATATGGTTTATTCAATACTATCAGGTAGATCAGGTATTCCAGAGTACATAATAAATAGGTTTAAAAGAGAAAAATCAAGCACTCTTAGAAATGCTAAAATAAGATTAAGCAACATCAAATTAGAAGAATTTACTCAAGTAATGAGAGGTAAATCTAAATGGATTAAACATTAAGTATGTCAGAAATTAAAAATACTTTCGTAGGGTCTAAAATGAATAAAGATTTAGACTCTAGATTAATACCTAATGGTGAATACAGAGAAGGTCAAAACATAAGCGTTAGCACTTCAGAAGGTTCAGACGTTGGCGCTTTAGAAAATATAAGAGGTAATATAAAAATTACTGATTTTAATTTATTAGGTAAAGATTTAGAAGTTATAGGTCATTACGAGGACCCAGCTAATAGTAGAATTTATTTTTTTATAACTAATTTTTCAGATTCATCTATAGATTCTTTAAGAAACAACTCAAGCCCGAGTGAAACAATAACTTTAAATGGAGTAACTAGTGTGAGAAACGGTGCTGATCACTATATATGTTATTGTCAAATACCTAATTTCCAAAGCACTTTCGATGTTGATAACGTTACATTTGCCACTTTAGTTACTGGAACATTTTTAAATTTTTCAAAAACCCATCCTGTTCTTGGAGTTAACTTACTTGAAGACTTATTGTTTTGGACTGATAATAGAAATCAACCAAGAAAAATTAATGTTTTAAAAGCTATAGCAAGTGTGAATCATTATACTACTGAAGATCATATATCAGTAGCTAAATACGCTCCATATAATTCAATTTCTTTTTTAAAAAATATAAATGGATTTACAGAGTCTACATTAATAAATGAAAAAGACGAATGGTTACCATCTTTTTTTGGTTTACCTGGAGTTATATACAATAGAGCTGCTGTAGGTCAGCCAGTTGATGAAGTTTTAGTTTTTAGTAATGCCACAACTAGGTTGACAGACTATTTACCAGCTGGAAATCCATCTTACGATATAAGAATTATAAGCGCAGCAGAAGAAAAAATATCAGAAGCAGCTGTTTTAACTATAGTTGCGGATGCAACAGGCGATTTTATATATTTAGAGACAATTCCAAGTGGAACTCCCCCTACATCAACGCCCATAACCAACATAGAAGATACTCTTTTTTGGGAGTCAGGCACGTTTCTTTTTCAACTAAGAAATCCATATTACAATGCTAGCTTTGCTGGAGATAAAACTTTATTAGAAGATAAGTTTGTAAGATTTAGTTATAGATTTAAATTTGAAGATAATGAATATTCTTTAACAGCTCCTTTTTCTCAACATGCTTTTGTGCCTAAACAGTATGGTTATTTTATAGGAAAAGACGAAGATCAAACTAGAGAGTCTAGCACTGTTAATTTTATGGAAAATCAAATAACTTCAGCTGGTTTAGTAATCGATTTACCGTATAGTCCAGATACTATAGTTGAAAAGCTTAAAATTGAAGAAATTCAATTGTTATATAAAGCTTCAGATGAAGAAAATTTAAAAGTAATAAAAGATTTAAAAATTAAAGATATAACAGGTTCTGTTAGTAGTTTATCAATAAAAGATGATGGTTCTAATTATGGTGCTGGACTTTATAATAATGTGGTTTTGACAGGAGGCTCAGGCTCAGGTTGTAAAGCTACAATAACTATTAGTGGTGCGGGTAGAGTAACTTTAGTTGTATTAACAAACTTTGGCGAAGGTTATTTAGCTAATGATATTTTAACGGTTCCACCTCTAGGTAGTGGTTCACAAACTGGTTCTGGCGGAGAATTAAGTATAACTTTGTCCAGTGCTATTATATATAATTATAATTCTGAAAAACCTATAAAAGTTTTACCTGAAAAAGAAATAGTAAGAGTGAGCGATATAATACCTTTAAGAGCTGCAACTCAAGAAGTGGTTGGCAATAGAGTTATATATGGAAATTTTTTACAAAATAATAGAACAATAGATTCTTTAAGATATTCTGTTTCTAAAATTAATAAAGGAACAAACACTGCTGATTCAAAAAAAGAGTTTTTAAATCATAGCCTAAAACAAAACAGATCTTATCAAGCTGGTATTGTACTTCAAGATAGGTATGGTAGATCTTCTAATGTTATAATTAGTGAAGATCAATCTACTTTTAATTCTAGTTTTTATAGTGATTATAGCAACGGCGGAATTGATCCGCTTAATTGGGGTGGAGATTCTTTAAAAATAACTTTTGATGAATTAATACCTACTGAAAAACAAAAAGAATACAATGGAATATGGAATTCAACAACAAATCCTTTGGGCTGGTATACTTATAAAGTTGTTATAAAACAACAAGAGCAAGATTATTATAATGTTTATACTGCTGGAAACCTTAGTGGAGATTTTGTTTTTGAGGAATATAAAACAAGATTACAGTATTCTAATACTTCTACGGTTTCTCAAATAGCTTTATTTAATGATAACATAAACAAAGTACCTAGAAACTTAAAAGAAGTTGGTCCATCTGATAATGTTTATAGCTCAGAAACTACATTATACAACAGAGTTAAACAAACACATAGAGGTTCAGACGAATTGCCTCAAGTAGCAAACACTGGGGAGCAAAATAGAAACCCTAGTAGAATTGAAATAGTAAATGTAAAACCTTTTAGAGAGATAGGTGAATGGACTACTAAGAAGAACATAGATATGTACTATTATCTAATGGGAGAAAATGGTAGTGTTCAAAGTGGTGTTGTTGAAAATACTTGGATATACCCTGGGTATCAAGCTACTGTAGATCCGTTTTTTATGAAAAATAATAGAAATCCTTTAATAGCTACTTTAAGAGTTTCAGAAAGATTAGGTTATACTAACTTACAGCAAAGATCTATAACCGCGCCAAGCGGAGGCGTTAGTTTTACAGATGTTTTTGCTAAAAATTTAAATGTATTTGAAACTAGTCCTTTCAAGTCTAGTATTGACATATATTACGAAACATCAACCTCTGGTTTAATATCAGATTTTAATAATAACATAATTTCAGGATCTGGAACTCCAATTCCTGGAGGCTTGTCAGATATAAATATTGAATTTCCAGAAACAACAACAGTACCAGCTGATATAAGCAATACTTTTCAAGTGGTAGATACGCAGGGAAGTGCACTAAATAATAGTACTTGTGTTATAACTATAGAATCTGTTTCAAATATAAATGGTAGTAGTGTTAATTCTATATCACCACCTAGTTCTTATCCTGTTATAATACAAGAAGTTCAAAGCGCAGCAGCACCTTCTACTCCGCCAACCTACAAGTTAGTTAACAGTAAGATTGAAGTTTTTGATGCTACTTCTAGCACTGGAAATTATTATTTAATAAAATTTAAAGTTTCAGTTAATGGATTTGCTGATTTATTTGTAGAAAAAGAATTTAACTTAACAAACGTTAAACCAATAATATATAGAGTTCTTTCTCAAACTATTATTAGAAAAGAAAATCACGTAGGCGTGGTGACTCAGCCTTTTGTTATTAGTAAAGCTGTAATAGACAATGGTGGTTTAAACAGTTTTTTAGATTCAGATTCTTCAAATCCAATAACAATTGATTATGAAACTGAAACAGGTCAATATTTAAATCCTTTAAACTATGTCTTAAGGAGTAGAGATGATATAAACTATATGCAAGACCCAAACCAATTTGATATAAACCCTGCTACAGGTAAAAGAGAATGGTGTTACACTGTTACTAATGGTCAAGGGGAAAGTGAATGCTATGACATAGATGCTGATGAATTTAATCGTCTTTTTATTTGCTATTTATCACATTCAACTAATGGATGCGAAGCTATGACAGTATTTAATGAAACAACAGATTCTAGAGAAGTGGACACTACAACTATTAAAAATAAAGACAAAGATTTAAAATTCAATGTAGATGAAGCTTATAGATACCCAGCTCAATTCAAATGGAGGAATGGTGTTAAAAGAATTTATTATGATAAAGATGACACTGATTTCCCAACAAAAGATGTTACTTCTAACTTCAAATCAATCACTGCGCCTAGCTTAGCAACAACTAATACGGGTGTTTACAGTTTATTAAAATTTGATTATGGAAATGGTAGTTTTCAAAATAGAGATTTTCCAAATAGAGGCGGAAACAATTTTAAAGGAGCTTTCATGTATTATGTTAAGTTAAGTATTTCAGACGCTTCTAATCAAACAGGTACTTTATCTTCTTTACCTTTTTACGTTAAATTTGTAATAGCAAACACTTCACAAACCGGTTAATATGGCATATAATTTAGAAATAAAATACTATAATACGTTTTGGTTAAAGCAACAAACAACACCTAGAGTAACTCAAAATAGTGGAATAGGTGGTAGGTTTATAAACTTATTTCCAGGTGTTCCTAGTTTAAACTTTACAAACGATGGTTATCCTAACTTTCCTCAAGCCTCAGGTACTGTTATACCACAGTCAAATGTGCATCCTTTAGATAACGACACTTATTCTAATACCAATGGATCTAACTATATTATAGAGGAGTCTAGAATAAGAGGTGGCTATAATAACACTCAAGTCGATTTAGGTGTTAGAGCTTATTTAAAAGAAGATTCAAATAGTGTTAGATATAGATCTAGTAGTTTAGTTTATTCAGGTATTTTTAATAGCAGAACTAATGTAAACAATACTAATGTTTTTTCTGTTGCTGAAGATATAACTAAGACTATTGATCCTCACAATGGATCTGTTCAGCTTATTCACGCCATGGATAATAACTTAACTATATTCCAAGAAAATAAAGTTAGTCAAGCATTGATAGATAAAGATGCTATATACTCAGCTGAAGGAACACCTATAAATACTGTTTCAAACGTGGTTATAGGTCAAGTAACTCCTTATAATGGAGAGTACGGTATAAGTAGAAATCCAGAAAGCTTTGCTTCGTTTGGATTTAGAAGATATTTTGCAGATAAAGACCGAAATTCTGTTTTAAGACTATCTAGGGACGGCTTAACTGAGATATCTCAATATGGTATGAAAGACCACTTTAGAGATGAATTGTCTAAATTATCAGACAAAGTAACTGTATACTCATCGCCATATCTTATAGGTTATAATACTAATACAGGTTACATTGCTCAAGGACCATTTACTTTAGTGCCTGGTGATCCTCCTGTAGAAGCTCCTTTAGGTAATTTTGTATCATTAGTGGTTTTTAACATAAACACTATAGAGGCTGACATTGGTTCTCAAGTTCAAGTTAACTGGGATTATAATACTGATCCGAATAGTTGGATAGATTTAAACGTTTTTGTAACAGGCTTTGGAACTATAACAGGTTATGGATCTGTGGTTTATTTAGATTCAGGTAGAATTGGAGACGGTTTTTTACCAGTAACTGGAATAAGTCCTTATTTTAGATTTAAAACCTATAGAAAAGACAAGATACAAGGCGGTTTTGATAATTATAAAAGTAATTATGTTTTGTCGCTACAAAGAAATTCAGGAAGTAAAACAATAGATGAAACAAGTGATTACTATAGTACACTTACCTTTGATGAATCAGTAAGAGGTTGGACTACTTTCTATACTTATAGACCTGGTTTTGTATTTAGTTTAAAAAACAATTTTTATTCTACAAAAGACAGTTCTTTGTATTTACATTATGATAATCCTTCAAGAACAAACACTAATAATTTTTACGGTGTTCAATATGGTTCTTCTATAACTTTTATTTTCAATGCAAATCCTTCTATTTACAAAAACTTTAAAACTGTAAATTATGAAGGAAGCAGTGGTTGGCAAGTTGATTCATTTAGCTCTGATATAGTTGGAGATATTTCATCAAATCAATCAATGCAAGATATTGATAGAGATACATCTGCTGTCATTAAGAGTTACGATGAAGGTCTGTATAGTGACAAAGGTATTTTATTAAGAGCAGGTTTTTATAGAAAAGATAATAAATACTTAGCTAATTTAATAAACAATAGTGTAGAAAAATCAAGTGAGGTAATATTTGGATCATCAATGACTGGTATTAAAGGCCATTTTGCTACAGTAAAAATGTCAATAGATTCATCAACTAATTTTGGAGAAACAAAAGAATTGTTTGCTGTTTCAACTGAGTTTGTAATATCATCAAGGTAAATAAAAAAATTAAAAAATGGCGGGAGAAAAAGATACATATTTCGACGATAAAAGATCTGAAAATCAATTTCAAGGAGAGTCTTACAACTTACTAGGCACATTAGGAGCAGCTATGCCTTCTGCTATTTTAGGAGTTATGGCAGTTATAAAAAGTAATGAAGCTAAAAACGATTTAAAAAAGCAGCAGACTAGAGTTGATTCGCTCATGAAGAACTATATGAGTACTCCTATATATAATCCTTATGACAACTTAAGCGTGGCTAACAAAGCTAATGAAATAAAAATGCAAGAAACCGACAAAGCTTTAGCTAATACATTAGATACGTTAAGAGCTCAAGGAGCATCGGCTGGTGGAGCTACTGCACTTGCTCAAGCAGCTTTAAAAAGTAAAGCAGGTATAGCTGCTGATATTGAAAAACAAGAAGTTGGCAATGAAAAACTAAAAGCTCAAGGCGAGATTATGGTTCAAAATGCTGAAATGCAAAGAAAAGGTCAATTCATGGACTACGAACAAAGTAAAGCTGATCAATTAAGAACTGAACAATTTGGCTACGGTGAAAGAGCAGCTGATATGGCTGGTGCGTTAGGTAGCTTAGGCTTACAGGCATCTAGAGGATTAGGTAGCAATAATCAACAAGGTCAAAGTCAAGTTAAAAGAGATCAATCTTTAATAGACTCTCAAATAGCTACAGGTAATCAAGTAACAAGTGGTGTTGACGTGGATGCTTTAACTAGAAGCGAACCACAAGATTTTAATTCCGATATTGATATTATTGTAGATCAACCAACCATTGAAGATTTAGGAAATGTAGGAGCTGTTACTGGTAGTCAAGCTATGTCTGCTTTTCCTGGCAAAGGATTGATGAATGTTGATCAATCCGTTCCTGTTGGTCAATCAAACCTAGATCAGGGTTATGTGACTATAGATGGGGAAAAAGTTCCTTACGGAGATTTGCAAGATTCACCTGGAGGAGTAGGTAAGATTATGAAAAGAAAAATACAATAAATTATGCCAAGAATAAAAACAATAGCTCCAGGTAGATTATCTGGAATAAGTGGATTAACCAAAGAAGCCGCTTTAGGTGTTAAGCAGCAAAAAGACTTTAACTACAGGATGGAGCTTCAAGAGTGGCAAACTCAAAAAGCAAGAATTGACGAAGTTCAAAAGCAAGAACAAAACCAGATAGCTGAAAATATAAAGCTAGTAACTGGAAATGAAAATCTTGGTTCTGAAACTTTTGATGATTCCGTTAGAGATGAAATGTATAAGCTAGCCGTAGACAATGCTAGGATCAATTCTAAGATGAAGTTAGGAGATATAGACCAAGTAGCAGGAGCTAAGGAAATAGGAGGCATGAATAATGTTTTAGATACTTTTGGTAAATTTGTTCCAAATATAAACGCTTTGAATAAAAAGCTACAAGAGGCTCCAGAAGACGGTTTTAGTGTAGGTGCCGTAGTTGTTCCTTTTGGTGAAGAGCTAGATAAAGGAACAGCAAATATAGTTACTTTAGTTAAAGACATGTACAGTAAAGACAAAAACGGAGAGGTTAAATACTCTGTTAAAAACGGACAAAGTATTGTTACTCATAGTAATGGAGCTGAAATATCTTTACAAGGATTAAATGATGTTATGTCTGGTGAAAATCCAGAATATCCTATTACTTTTGTTCAAGACTTTTCTAAAGCTGTAGAACCCATTGTAGCTACTATGATTAAGAAAAATAAAAGCAAGTACATGGTTAAGCATAAAACTCAAAAAAGGCTTTCTAATGGTGATGTTGAAACAGTTGTTGAAGATAAATTTGATATTTCAGAAGGTTCTCTTTATATGAAAGATTTAAACAAAGCTATGGATGTTTTTTTTGAAGATAAAAACTCAATGATGTCTTATTGGCCAAATATAGATAAAGAAGAAAGAACTCCTTGGTTAGATACAGATACTCAAAAAGCTGATGCTAGGAAACTAATGGCTAAACAAGCTGATGATTATTGGGGCCCTAAAAATGATGTTATTAGTAACGAACAAAAACTAGCACCTTCAATTACTCCTTTGCAACGACAACAATTAAAACTTCAACAAGACAAATTAAGTTTTGAGCAAAATAAATTAGATACTCAAAAAGCTGATGCTGCTGCAGCTAAACTAAATTCACCAACTAGCTATGTAGATAGACAAAGAAATGCTTTAGAAACAGCTTTTAACTTAACTACAGGCGGCAATGTAAATAAAGACGCTATAAAAGATATAATAAACACTGAAATTAGTAAAGTTTCCGGTATAGAGCCAAAATCTATTACTTTTAATGGCGATGATCTTACCATAATAACTGAAAAGTCAACAGGTAAAAACGCTTATACTAAAAAAGAATCTAAAATAATAAATGATGCTGCTGGAGTTACATTGATAAGTGAAGATGGGTCTGTTATTGACGAAACTCAATGGAACACTTTTAAGGAACAAAATGCTGTTCCGCAACCATCAGGAAAACCTATTGAAAAACCTGGTAAAACTATAGTTATTAATAATTATCGTTCAGCTAGCGGAGAGGCTGAGCTTTTAAATTTAATGGTTGATAATAGGTTTTCTACGGCTAAAGATAAAAATGAAGCTTTAACAGAAATAGAAAGATTAACAGGAGTTAGAAAAGAACAAGAAGCATCAGGTGCTAAAAGTGCTGAACAACTTAAAATACAAAAAGCTAATTTAAAAGCGTTAAAAATTGATGCTAAAGCTCAAAGTAATAATGAGCAATTAGTTAGTTTTAGTGATCCAGGTAGTAATTTTAGTAAAAACGCTATAAACTTTTTTAAATCTTTACCTAATGACTTTAAAATAGATACATTTGATTATGGTGAAATCACAGTTGAAGAGTACTTGTCTAAGCCATCTATAAAGCTAGGTGATTTATATAATCACTATGCTTCAGCTTATGAGAAAGTAGTAAAAAATGCTTCTGAATATCCAGACGCTATATTGAATTACACTTCTGTGCAAAATATAAAAAAAGATAATAAAAAACCAGCTTATACTAAGAAGACTTAATATATGAATGAAGAGATATTAAAAGAACTATATAATAACGGTTCACAAGCTTTTGATTTACCAGATTTTGAAACTTTCAAAATAGATATGCAAGATGAGTCTATGCTTTCTGAATTTAGAGATAGCATGATAAGTGCTGATTTTGATATTCCAGAATTTGATATTTTCAAAGAAGACATTGGTTTTGAGAATGCAAAAATAGATGAAGCTGAAGAAGTTATAGAAGACGTAGAGGATGATGTCGAATATAAGTCTGATATAGATATGACTCAATTTTTTTCAAAAAATCCAGAAACTCAAAAACAAAAAGATTTTTCTTACTTTGATAAAGACTTTAATAAAATAAATGAAGATATAGGTGGGTTTTTTGGTAACTTAGAAGAAACTGTAGTTAAAGACTTAGAAAGCAAGTTTAAGAAGTGGGGATTTATGTTTGAGGAAGCTGAAGCTGGTTCTGACGCTATAAAGGTTATAAGCACTAAAGATCCTGATATAAATCAAACTTTTAGTTTAGACAATCCTAGCGAAGGCATGAACTCAATTAAATCTTTTATAGATAAAAATAAAAGAGAAAACTCAGTTTATTCAGAAGGTATACAAGATATAAGCATTGATGATAACTACATGCAAGATCTTTTCAAGGCTACGGCTAGTAATGATGAGGAGAAGAAACAAAATTTATTAAAAGGTATAAGTAGAAAGATATATGCGGCAGAAGGAATAAGCTATGATGAAATAAAAAACTTAGAATCTAAAGGTAAAGTAAATCAAAAAGAGATAGATTTTATTAATGATAATCTAATACTGTCTAAGTTTGAAAAAATATCTCCTAGATCAGGTGGCGTTATTAACAAATATAACATAGAAGATTATGAACCAAGTGATCAGGAAATAGAGCAGTATCCTAATATATTTGAAAAAGATGGTAGTTTAAAAATAAACCCATTAAGTTACCAAACAAAATTAGAGAATCAAAATGAAAGATTAGCTGATATAACTACTAACGAAGCTATTTACCAAGTTAAGGTAAAAGAAAAAATATTATTTGATAAATTTAAAAATAAAGAATCTACTAATATTGTAGAGCAAGTGGATGAAATTGCAAACACTTCTAGTGAACTTTCAAAAAAGTTTGAAAATATATCCGGATACAGTATTAATGATTTTGATTTAGTAAATAAAAATATAGAAAGCAATTTAAATGGTTTTGAACAAGAATTAATAGAAATAACTGGTAGTGGTTTTGATTTATTAAATAAATTTGAACCAGAGTCTCAAACACAGTTAGATCAAGTTCAAGACGTTATTAATAGATATAATACTTATTATCAACAAACTATAACCCCTATTAATGACATATATAGTGAGTTTAGTTCTGTAGGTGATAAGCAAGCTCAAATATCTAATATGGGTAATACTATAAACTCTATGCTTGCTTTTGACGATTTAATAAAATATAGAGGTCAATACGAAGATAGTAAGTTTAAAAGCGTATTGAATAACTTGAAGCTAGGTTGGAGTCAAGGAGAAGTTAATGAAGAGTTGGTTAAAACTTTTTACGGTGTAGCTGATATTAATGATGATGAGGAGATGGCCGGTATAGCAAAAACAGTTGCGGAAGAAATGTCTTATCAAAAAGGCGTATTAACTTCAGAAACATGGGAGCGATACCAATCAGCAACTACAGTACAAGAGCAAATGAAAATACTCGGAACAGATCCTGGGGAAATTTTATTAAGTTTATTTAGTAATTCAATGGCTATGTTTGCTTTAACCGGTAAAAACATAGCTTTGCCAATTATTGGATCATCCACAATTGCTGGAGGTGTTATTGGAGGTACTACATCTTTTGGTGCGGGAGCTTTACCAGGTGCCATAACAGGATTAGGTTATGGTTTGGCAACTTGGCAAGCTTTAACTGGTTTTAACATGGAGCTAGGTAGCGCTTACTCAGAAGAATTAGCTAAAGCTGGTATTGATTTAACTGATGCTGATCAAATTGTTGAAGGTTTAAGAAATCCTGAAATAATTGCTAAAGCAAATGAAAGAGGTATTAAAAGAGGTATTCCAATAGCTGTTGCTAATTTCATAGGCTCTAGAGTTGCTGGAGCTTTAGTTAATCCATTGGCAACAACTAGCAAACAAGTAGGCCAGCAATTTTTAAAAGGTGTAGCTATAGAGCCATTGTTTGAAGGCAGTGGAGAGCTTGGAGCTCAATTAGCTTCTGACGGAAATATTGTAGGAACTGAAATATTAAACGAAATGATAGGTGGAATGCCTGGAACTCAATCTAATATAGCAGTTAAGCTTGCATTTAATAATTTCTTAAATACGCAAACTAAATTAGCTAAGAAACTTCAAGATCTTAATTTTATTGCAGATAATAACTATGGCTATGACGATGTAAGAGCTTTTACAAATAGATTAGTTGGGAGAAAAAAAATAACTCCATCAGAGGCTAAAAAAATAGTTGAGAATGCTAGAATAGTAGATCAAACTAATTCTTTGATGCGTAATTCACCTAAGTTTGTTAGTGGAAAAAATAGAACTAATGCTAGGAAAAGAATATCTGATTTAATACAAACTAGAAATTTAGCAGAAAAAGCAATTACAAATGGTAAAAAATCAGGCGAGTTATTAGGTAAGATTGAAAATGAAATTAATGAAATAGCTAGCACAGGAAAACCAATGAAGTCTAGTGATATAATAACTATGCAAGACTATGTTAAGTTAATATCTAGAACAGCTAAAGCTGGAGCAGGTTTAATTAATAAAAAGTTAAATTCAGATATAGAGGTAATTAACTACAATGATGAAACAGCTAAGTCTTTAATTAAAAACAACCCAGACGTTTACAATGCTATAAAAGAAGATATAAACGATCAAAATCCTGGTTTTATAACTCCAGAGATAAATGGAAAGCAATATATAGTAGTAAATGATAAAGTAGTAGCTAGCAGTTATGGATTAGCGCTAGCGGAAGGCGATACGACTGGTGCTAGTGTTATTTCTCATGAAATACTGCACGCTGTTCTGGATTCTTCATTTGATGAAAAAGAAATAGAAACTTTAGGTAAAAGCTTAGAAGAATATATAACAAACCCAGATTTAAATATAATAAGTAAAGGATCTAGAAATAGAATAATTAACAAGCTAAATCAATACAAAGAGAAATTAAAAGAAGGAACTTACGATAAAAACATGTACTATCAAGAGGTTTTTACAACTCTCAGTGATGAAATGCAAGAAGAAAATATAGACTTCAATAGGCAAGATAAATCTTTTTGGCAATCATTTGCAGATTCAATAAATGACTTTGTTTACAACAATAAAAATGTTTTTGACGAAGTTACTAGAAACTCTTTAAAACTTAAAACACCTGAAGATGCTTTTAACTTTGTAAAAGATTACAACAAAGTATATAAAAAAGACAAAAGAATTAAAAAAAGTAAATTAAAAGCTAAAGCTCCAATTATAGAAGATAAAACTAGAATGTCTATAATAACTAGAGGTGAAGAAATGAACGACTGGATAAATCCTAAAATGTCTAAAACAGATTTTCAAACCAAAAGAACTGTAGATTTTCAAGGCAGAATGATGAGTCCTTTTGATGCGGCTTATGCAGCTGTCAATGGACCTGTTTTTGATAGATTAATAGGTAACAAGCTTAAAGATACTAAAGGTAGAAGTAGAGAGGATTACATACAAGATGTTAAAGATTATTTGAGTAATCTACTAATAACTTTTAACCCTAAAGAAAATGATAATTTATTTGCTTGGGTCAATTCTCAAGTCATGAATAAAATAGGTACTGTTGGTAAAAAAACAGGACCTAAAACAATTTCCACAGACAAGCAGATTGGTGATAGTGGGAAAACTTTAGCTGATACAATAGCTTCAGAAGATCAAGACATAGAATCTAGATCAATAGAAGAAGCTAAAGAAGAGTATACATTAGAAGATAAAATAGAGCTATCAGAGGAAGCTAATAAAGCTATTGAAAATGAAGTTTCTAAAGTTAATTTCACTAAATTAACAAATCCTTATGAGGAAATTAGCAAGAATAAAACAATAACACCATTTATATCTGAACTAAAACAAAATTTAGGTAAAACAACTAGCGGTTCACTAAGTCCAGCTTCTAGAGCTATAGTTGTTCAGATGGGTAAAAAAGGTGATTACGTTCCTTATTTAAGAAAAAATTTACCGTTTATAGTAAAAAAACTACCTATAGGTTATTTATCTAAGAACATGCCTAATATAGTTATGAAATCTGTAGATGGTAAATACACTTTAGATTGGAAAGGTAAGGCTATAGATAAGTATACAATGGCTGAAACAGGTATGACTTCACAACCTCAAAAAATGAGGTTAAAGCCTACGGTTACAAGAGAAGATATAAACAATATTATAAATAAATTTTCTAAATCTAATGGCTCGCCTGTTCAAAGCAAACAGGAAGGATTAGCATATCAAATAGCATCGGAATTAGGTTTAGAGAAATTTGCTAAATCTTTTGTTGAAGAAAATGAAATATCTAAAAGTTTTAAAAGAAGTCAAGATATACTAGATAGACCTGATCCCAGCACTATGGTTGGTAAAATAACCGCTGACGTTGAAAGAGGTATTAAAAATATTAGATACACTATATTACAAACAAATCCAAACGCTCTTATTGCAGCTGAATTTGTAATACCGTCTATAATTTCTCAAATATCAAACCCATCACTAGATGTTAAATCTGTTAAATCTATAATTAAAGATAATTTAAAAAAATATATAAATGAATCTTTAATAAGCGAACAAGGCTTGGAACTAGGTGGTAAAGTTAATGATATAACTAATAAAATAACTGACGTTGTTTTAAAGTCTAGAAATAGAGCTGTAGAAGCTTATAACAGACAATTTAAAATTAGTCCAAAAGTTGATATAGAGCAAGAGATATTAAAAGGTTTAGAGTTTGATTTTGAATCTCCAGGAGTAATAGCTTTTTTTGATATAAAAGAATCTATGACTGATATATATAAAAATCCAGAATATATAAACAATGCTAGAAGAAGTTATTTAGAACAAGCACAAGAAGAAATTAAAGCAGGTAAAGATCCTTTAGATGTTATAAAAGATTTTATAAAGTGGGATGGTCAACATTTAAAATCATCTAGCAAGATAGGTGATGGTGGATTTGATATATCAATACAGAAAAATGACTTAGGTCAAAATGTTGTTGTTAGAAAAGATAACTATCCTAGTAATGAAACTAACAGAGCTCAAGTTTTTGAAAATAATAAAGACTTTGTTGATAGCTTATTAAATTTAATATCAGATAAATATGAGATAGTAGCTGTACCTGGTAAAACTAATAAAGAAGGTAGTATTAAATACAAAATAAAAGTAATTGACAAGTTCAATAACTCAGTAGTTAATTTAGATACTTTTACACCAGCTCAAAAATCTTCTTCTGTTATAAGTGAAATAAAAAAAGTAGGAGAACAAAGTGCATACAAAACACGTCTTAATTTTGCTGAAGAAGCAAGAGTTAGAATAAAAGAAAGAATGGATTATTTGAAAAGAAAAAATGATCCTATACTTACAGCTATGAATATGGCTAGTTTTAAGTCTAACATGAATGCAGTGTTAAGAGCCGCGGCTAACGCTGAGTATATATTTGTAGGTGATTTGAATACTAAAGAAAAAATAGTTTATGAGCATATGATGCCTGCGGAGGTTGTTGTAATGTCATTACTAGAAGCTTATTTCGGTAAAGGAGACATCAGCGTTGATGACGTTTTTGACAACTATCACGTTGCTCTAATACCAGAAAGCATGGACAATGTTTTAAAAGAATTTGGTTTTCAACAAACAATGCCTAATGGGTTTTTACAAGATTTATCTAAGTTTTTACTAAGGTATTATAATGGTTTAACTTTTGGATCAGTAGAGTACGCTATAAAAAGCCTGAAGGATGGTAAAGTAGATCCTTTAAGTAGAGAATTTGCTAAAGCTTATAAGTTGATGAACAACAAAAAGACTGAAGCTAAAAACAGGCTAAGCTTATTACCTTCTAATGTTATGCCAGATAATGAAAATAACATATACATGGTAGATGGTTCTATTAAAATGACTAAAGCTTTAGATAATTCTATAAAACCTAATGCTCCTGTTAAAAAAATTAGAGTATTTGATTTTGACGATACATTAGCAACTACTAAATCAGATGTATTATTTACAGCGCCTGATGGAACTAAAGGTAAATTAAACGCTGAGGAGTTTGCTACTAAAGGTAAAGAATTATTAGACGAAGGTTATGTATTTGATTTTTCTGAATTTAATAAAGTAACTAAAGGAAAGCGTGGACCTTTATTTAATGTTGCGCAAAAAATAAAAGAAGCAAGAGGTAATGAAGATTTATTTGTTTTAACAGCAAGAGCGCCAGAAGCACAACAAGCTATATATGAATTTTTAAAATCTCAAGGATTAGAATTTAAAAAAGAAAATATAATAGGTTTAGGCAACTCAACAGGTGAAGCTAAAGCACAATGGCTAATAGGTAAAGCTGCTGAAGGTTATAATGATTTTTATTTTGCTGATGATGCTTATCAAAATGTTAAAGCAGTAAAAGATGCTTTAAATCCTTTAGACATAAAATCTAAAGTTCAACAAGCTAAAATTAGATATAGCGTATTAAGTAACGAGTTTAATAACATTATTGAAAAAAACACCGGTATAGAAGCATTTAAAGAGTACTCGTCAGCTAAAGCTAAAACTATAGGCGCTAGTAAAGGTAATTTTAAATTTTGGATACCTCCTTCTGCTGAAGATTTTTTAGGTTTAATATATCCTATACTTGGAAAAGGAAAAATTGGTGACAAACAGATGGCTTGGTTTAAGCAAAATACTATTAGACCTTATACTAAAGGCATGGAGAGCTTATCTAAAGATAGGATAAATTTAATGGCAGATTTTAAAGAAATTAAAAAGAAATTAAATGTTCCAAAAAGATTAAGAGAAAAAAATAAAAGTGGATTTACTAACGAGCAAGCTGTAAGAGTTTATTTATGGAGCAAAGAGGGTTTTACTATACCAGGTTTATCTAAAACTGATTTAAACGATATAAACAAAGCTATAGAGGCTGATCTAGAATTAAAAAACTTTGCTGATCAATTAAAAGTTATATTAAAAGGAGATACTTATGGCAAGCCTAATCAGAATTGGTTAGTTGGAACTATAACAACCGATTTACTAGATACTTTAAATAAAAACAAAAGAACTAAATACTTGCAGCAATGGCAAAACAACGTTGATGCTATATTTAGTGAAGCTAACTTAAATAAGCTAGAAGCAATACATGGAACTAGATATCGAGAGTCTATAGAAAACTCATTGGCACGTATGAAAGCTGGATCTAATAGATTAGAATCTGGTGGTAGATTAAGTAATCAAATATTAGACTATATAAATGGCTCTGTTGGTGCTATAATGTTTTTTAATACTAAATCTGCTGTTTTACAAACTATATCAGCTATAAATTTTGTCAACTGGAGTTTTAACAATCCTTTAAAAGCAGGTATTGCTTTTGCAAATCAAAAACAATACTGGAAAGACTTTGCTAGATTAATGAACTCTGATTATTTAGTTGACAGGCGTAATGGTCAAAAAATAGATATAAATGAATCTGAAATAGCAAATGCTGCTTCTACGTCTAAGAACAAAGCTAAAGCTGCTATAAGTTATTTGTTACAAAAAGGTTTTTTGCCTACTCAAATTGCTGATAGTTTTGCTATATCAATGGGTGGCGCTAGCTTTTTTAGAAATAGAGTTAGTGATTTGACATCTAAAGGTATTTCTTTACAGGACGCTGAGGCTCAAGCTATGTTAGAATTTAGAGAAGTTGCTGAAGAATCTCAACAATCTTCTGATCCAAGTAAAATATCTTCACAACAAGCTAGTACGTTAGGTAGAGTTATATTAGCATTTGCTAACACACCTATGCAGTACAGTAGAATGACTAAAAGAGCTTATCAAGATTTAGTCAACGGGAGAGGTGATGCTAAATCAAATATAAGTAAAATAATATATTACACTTTTGTTCAAAACATAATATTCAATGCGCTTCAGCAAGCTGCTCTTGGATTAGGATTTGGAGATGACGACGAAGATGATGACAAAAAAGAAGCTGAATATATTAGCGTTGCAAATGGCATGTTAGACTCTCAATTAAGAGGTTTAGGAGTTGCTGGAGCTGCAGTTTCTGTTATTAAAAACTTTTTAATGGATATATACGAAAGATCTGGTAGAGATAGACCAGAGTATACAGACTCAGTATGGAAGTTGATGCAATTTTCGCCACCTATTAGTTCTAAAATATCTAGACTAAGACAAGCAGCATGGGCTTTTGATAGTAAAAAACGTAGAGAAGAAATATACGAAAAAGGTTTTAGTTTAGATAATCCAGCTTATAAATCTTTATCTAAAGTTGTTTCGGCAACAACAAACATACCTTTAGATAGATTATATTCAAAAGGCGAGAATATAGAAGCTGCTTTAGCAGATGAATCAGATTGGTGGCAAAAAGTAGCAATGATTTCTGGTTGGCCAAAATGGAAAATAATGGGTAATGATAGTAATAAAAAACCTACTAAAAAAAGAAATAAAACAAAACTTATTAAAAAAAGAGTTATTAGTTTTGATTAAATAAGGAACAAAAAAAACTGGGCACCATACCCAAAAGTTCCTGTAACCAAAAAAGGGG
>TARA_R110000765_G_scaffold35305_6_pt1 | contig 20122 bp, 4 predicted proteins | sample TARA_R110000765 | Tara Oceans TARA_R110000765 (sample SAMEA4398168) | marine metagenome | biome: Polar Biome; feature: [MES] marine water layer (ENVO:01000295) within the mesopelagic zone...; material: water (ENVO:00002006), including particulate matter (ENVO:01000060) such as...... | reverse complement strand
GATGAACAGGCAGCAATGACAGCTTTGACGCAAGCCGGTGCTGATATTAGCTTGGCTAACGAAGCTCTTATGAACTGGCTCGATGAGCAAAAAGCATCGCTTGATCAAGATAAATATGGCTCAGTGAATATCGCAGATAAAACAAAAGAAGGTGCAGAGAAGAGAGCAGAACAACAGGAAGAAGTGGATACACAGGATAAATTAAAGAAACAAAACCTAAAGAACGAGGCTGATGCGGCGGCACGAACGACTCAAAATGAAGCTGAGGCACAAGCAGTAGAAGGGGGAAATCAAAACGCCATTCAGGATTCTTTGGCTAGTACTACCCCCAGCGTGCCGGGCGCACCGGGCGTACCTAATGTCTCGAACATTGCAGTCACTGGCAGTGATATGGGAGGATTCAGTAATTTTGAAGACGAACCGATTAGCATGGGTAATAAGCCTAAGCCAGTCGCTAGTGCGGCCCTTGATCAAGCTACTGCCGCAATGGAGGCAGGCGAGACTGCCGCCGCCGTAACCAGCACGCCCGAAGCAGCTCTGTTGAAGGCTTCAGCGCCATTAGCATCTGTTGATGGAGATACTCTCAATACAGTTGCGTCATCTGCTGGTAGTATGGCTAAGGGGGCTGCTCCTGTTTTTTCTATGGCTAAGGGTGCTGCTCCTGTTGTTTCTACTGACTCAATGGAAGCAGCAAAAAAATCTGCCCCAGTTAAAACAGGAACTGGTGAGAAAATAGCAGGAATAGACGAAGATCTTAAAGCAAGAGAAGAACAACAAGGACGCTTTAAAGCTCAGATGGCTAAAGGTCAAGCGGCAAAGGAAGCGTATTTGCAAAGCCCTCTGGGTACAACACGAAGCGCCTTCGGTGGTGGCCCCGCTCACGACAGGGCTTTAAACCAATCTTTCCGAGGAGCAGCGGGTCAAGGTGAAGAAATGCTTGCTGGTCAAATCGAAAAGGGCGGGGGAGAAATAGGAGACATTAAGAAATCAAAAGAACAACTTGTTCAACAAAAGATATTTGAAGATGCCATGATCAATGTTGGCCTTGGGGGTGAAAAGGGTGCTGGAACGACCGGAGCAATAAAAACTGGTACAGATAATATCGTGGCTCAATTGAAAGTCATGGAAACGATAATGGGAACGGAGGCAGAAAGTACGGAAGGCGCTCAGGGTGCGAATGATGGATGGGCAGACCCAGAAGAAGCTAAAAGACAAAAAGCTAAGGGAAAACAAGCAACACGACGTAACGAGGAGTCGTCTGATTTTGCATCCATGTATGGATACCAACCAGAACTCACTACCTCTGCACTTACTACAAAAGCTATAGAAGAACAACAACAAGCACAAAAAAAAGCAGAAGAATCTGGTTCTACACAATTCCAAGGTTCTCATGGAGAAGCGTGGACTACCCCCGACGATCAATGGGGTGCCGGAAATGAGTCGCCATCCGCAGGATCGCAATCCGCAGGAGCGCCAACTATTCAAGAAAGAATATCAGGTATGGGTGGTGGCGGTGGTGGCGGAGACGAAAGCGTGGGGAAATACTTACAAGAGCATGTTGATAAATTAGGAGAAATTTTTGGTAATGCGCTTCAAGTTGAAGTAGGTGGTACTATAGACGTAAACGTAAACATGAACGGAGCAGAAGCTCTTAATGGCGCACAGGATGCCTTCGGGAAATTAGCAGGTGAAAAGGCTACTGCTGCAATCAACAACTTTATTGACTCAATGAGTCAAGCTGGAACAGGGAGGCCGCAGAAAAAAGGCGACTGGGCAGGCGGTGGTGACAATGGAGGCTAAGATTAGGGTTAATAAGGACATTAAACAGGAATAGACGAATGGCTACACATATAGGGCAAGCAAACTTTAAACCCAATGTTAGATTTGTATCTAACATAGAAGGTAGTAGCTCGCAGTTTGCTACTGCGGGAGTGAGATCAGTTCTCCACAAGCCGGGGGAAGTAAACAATATTGGCTTGGTCATGTTTGGTGATGTAGAACGTGGCCCAGAAAGAGATGTAGTCCCTAGTGGTGTTAATAGGGAATATGGGTACTGGAGAGGAAATACTAACCTATCTACCATAGAAGAGTTTGACCATCTTTTTATACCTCTTGAGGGTAGCGGTACTTATAACGGATTTCCACAGGTTTCTGTAAAGACAAAAACCACTGGTGCCGGTAGTAGTGGTGGTGATGGTGGTGGCACATGTATTGAAGACCCAGACAACACTTTTTGTATATGGTACTGGTTCGCCGGAAGTTGGTCTATAATGGACGATGGTTGTACCAGCGGTGGTGGCTGTGTTCCATGTGCAGAAGCTGGCCCGCCGGAATCTGCTGGCTCGTATGACGGAGATGTTCTAAGCATAGAGTGTGTTGCGAAGACTGCCGGTACAGCAACAACAACAGAAGGTGTTGGGCAAAATGTAGGATATTCAGAGTGGGTAAAAGCTGGATACTTAAATAGTCAGCTTGGACAGGAGTCTGTTCAGCAAAGATCTCTCTTTATGTCTGAAAGATCGTATGTCAATGCTGGAAGTGGAATTGACTTAAGTATCAGTCCTGAGTTTACCGTCTATTCAAAATTTGTTCCTAGTGGTGATATCTCTAATAGTATTATCTTAGCGCAACATAAAGAAAACCCAGCGCTATTTGTTCTTGGGTGTGACTATGATGGTAGGTTTTATATTAGAGCGGATAGCGAATCGGACGGCACAAGCTATGCAAATTACGCAAAATCTAACAGGTCTTACGAAGAATACAAATACCCAATTCATCTTATGGGTGTGTACGCATCTGACGATTCTTCTCTTAAGCTTTATATAAACGGCGAGCCTGATGGATTTTCCTCATCGTTTAAAAGAAAAGTAAACAAGCCCAAAAATACAAATGTTCTATTGGGTAAAAGAGAATTTCCTATAGCAGAAAAAGGATTTATAGGCTGGGTTGATGAAGCTGGAATTTCTTCTAAAGCACTAACCGCAGAAACAATTAAGTCGTTCTATAGAAGTACGTTTGATATATCCAACCTCATTTTTAATACAAAAACAACACCAAGTGGAGGAGGTATTGAAGGCAGTGCCTTTGGTGATACAGGATTAGACGCTTTTAACAAAACGTATGTTGAGTTTGTTGTAGATTCTGGTGTTGTTGGCCCGCTTAATCCAACTGGTGCAAAAGGAGGGGCTTATGACAAGACCTTATGGGGTCAAGTTGATAACGCAGTATCTTCTGTACTAACATTTAATCTATCAGAAGTAGATCCAAAATTTCATCAGCTTGAAAACATAGGCGTTGACATGTGGGTTGAGCATAGCACTAACCATGCTAGCGGAGCAAACATATCCATTGTTTTAGAACACCCAACAAAACCAAGAGAAAGTTTAAATTGGTATGCTTCTGGTGTATACGTTCCTTCTGGCGGTAAGAGACTGATATCTTTTAATGATCCAATACACGACAGTTTATATGACAAAAATGGAAAAAGCTCGTTTAAAACATCACTTGAGGATCATAAATTAAAGATTATTCTTAGTTATCCATCATCCACCAAGCCATATGATGGTAATTTTAAAATCTATTCAAGTAAGCTAAGATATCGTGGTTTTGATGGCGTAGGTAAGTATAATACTAAGGATGGTTTGGTCGTTGGTGGAGTTACTTACGGTCATGGTCTTACAAATATTGATGGCGACCTTATTGGGTATGAGTCTGGTGATAGAAGCGCACCATTGTTTGCCTATGGGGGTACTCCTGTACCTTCTAGCACAACAATGAATCTTGTTGTTAGCGCCGCTACAGCAGATCAATCTTTGAGCTTAATATTGAACCACGACCCCACTACAGACATGGGGGACACCGCTATTGCTGGTCTGTTTGCTAGTGGTGCTGTTGTAACAAACAGAAGCATGAACCTGTTTACCAAAACGGGGCCAGCTTCTGGTGTTTTGAACCTATATTTGAAACAACCGAACGCTCGAAGTGCTTTTCCCCAGATTTTACCATTGGAAATCAAGGGTGCGGCATTTACTTATCCATACTCTCAGAACACAACGTCGTTGTTTTTGCAGCCAACTGTTGGTACTGGAATATTTGCATCAGACATGATATTGACGATGCCCTTTGTTAAGGCACCACCAATTACAGACAGAAGGCTTCTATTCATTGAGGGTAGACAGCCAAAAAATGAAATAACTTTATATTTAAAGAGTAATGAATATTTAAATGGTAATTTAGATTTATTCATGAAGACCCCCGGTATTGGAACTCCTAGTGGGGTAATGGGCTTATTTGCCAAACAAAGAAACAAAACTATGTATGCACCATCATCATTAACTAGCAATGCCGCTGTGGTAACGAGTGGAACCCCACCACTGTTTATAGATGGTGTTGGTTTTGTGGGGAGCGAAATGAATTTAGTAATCCCAAGCACTATTGGTTCCGGTATACAAACAACCACTTTGACTACAGAAGGTTTCTAATATGACAGTTACAATTACAGATCTCAGAACAGATCAAGAGAATTATTTAATACCCGCACCTTTTGTTAATATAACTAAGAATTTTGACAAACAGGGCGATGGTGAAATAATCGGCGTTACTTATGCCATTTCCCTAACTGGAACTTTGCTTGCAGATAGGGGTTCTCCATTAAGCCATAAAGGTTTGAAGTGGTGGGAGGATAACGGCCCAGTTGTAAAAGCTGACATTCAATCAGGTAACCTTCTAAAGGGAAGTGGTTTCATTGATAGAACCATGATGAATAGTCTAATTGCGGGTAGTGTTGGTGGTCAGGCACAGGATGATTATACAGATGGGCAGGGTTGTAACGGATTATCTGGTTCTGCTGCGGATACATGTATTGAAGCGTATGGTATTAATGAAGAATTTTACCTTGCCTTGCAGCATAAACAAAAAGCTCTTATGACTTTGTTTAGTAAGTTGCACGAAGGCGCAATGCTAGAAGTAAAACCACCCCGCCATTTAAACTCAACTGGTATGGCAGGATTTAAAGCTTTTGTTACATTTGAATCTATTGACCTGCCAGCACACAATCCCGGCGACCCAACAAAAGCCACCTATACTATTAATTTAAAAGCTGACGTTATAGAAGGGCCAGACGGCTTTAAAGACCAAGAAGATTGGGAGTTGTGGGACAGGTGGTTTGTAAAAGCAGCAACTGAAACTTGGGACATAGCAGAACTTGATGGTAGGTATGGATTAGAAAGAGCAAATGATCGTGGACAAACCTATACACAAGAAAAAGATGACAGCCAAGGCAACCCAGATGTAAACTTTAGAGATGGTTCTGAAGCAAGAACTCTTCCTAACGGTGAGCTAGTAGCCCAGCATAAGGTGTATGCATTAACTCATACTATGAGCGCTACTGGTAAAAATAAGTTTGATAGAACTGCAAATAATGTTCATGGTATCAAGGGTCACAAGAAAAACGATAACGTTAATTATACAGCCTCTGGGTTGATAGAAGATCTAGGTGGTGAGAATGATTTTATTGACACGTCAGGGTCAAGCACCACTAAGACCGTTAATGACACCATAACCAAAAAAGGTGATGGGTTTAGTGCTGCTTACGCTCCTAATGGCAGAGCTTGGCAACAAGCAAGGGGTTTTATATATGACATTATCAGATACGGTGAGAGATTTATAAATGGTGATAACGCAACGTTTGCAAGTAGTGTTGCAGCGACTAATTACAAGACTAACAGCCTCAAAGGTGGCTCGACCGCTCCCGGCGGGACGAGCGAAGCAGATTATGACAATTTTCACACCTTTGGTATAAATCTACCCAAAACCTACAAGGGTTATAATTACAAAAGGGTGCAAAGTGTTGACAAAAGAGGTGGGTCGTTTAATATGACCGAAACTTGGCTATTGGCCCCAAAAGGAACAATGGCAACGGAAACTATTGATGTTAGTATAAATGAAACAGGAGATTCTGGAGGTAATGTAGAAGTAACCATAAGTGGCACTATTGAAGGTATTATAGATAATGCTGTAGATAACTCAGTAGCCGATGATGATGTTACTGACGATAAGGACAAAAATTTCCCAGCGGGAACAACTGATGAATTTAGAAATACATTTATTAAGACGCCAGATAATAGTACAGCAGTCAAAGGTGGAGAAATTCTAGTTCGTGATACGCCACACCATGATGGAAATGCAGCTTTACCAACCTCAACAGGCACTACTGCAAATCCTGCACGTTTAACGACCAAGGTAAAATCTAAATACGAAAATGCTAGGGATCACTTCAACCAAAAGATTCAACCCCGTTTGCATATGACAGCACAACAAATGGTTGATGACTTCTATGGATATGAAGAAGATGCTCTCCATAGCATGGCGGGTGGTCTGGTGCAAGATCCAAAAGACGCGAGTATGTTCGCGTATATTTTGGTTCATCCAGTCCCAAACAATAAATCAATTACTTCGCAAGTGGGAACTGGGACTATAACCTACAATTTCTCCTTTAATACAAGACATATAGGACATATCCCATTTTGTATTAGAGAAAGTGTTAGCGTTTCCACCAACTATCCGGGTATGCAAATGGCTCAACATCAAGTTATTGGTCGGTCGCTTGGGCCTGTTATCCAAAGTCTTGGAACACAATCAGCTTGGACTCGAAGCTTAAGTATGGAATGTAACGTTGATGTAAGAAGGCCAAAACTTTGTGTAGACAAAAGAATGTTCTTAGTACACCCATATTCTAATGAAACGGCTTGTACCAAGGCCTTGGATGCTTATGGCGATACATTAAAATGGATAAACAATCCCAACTTCTTCAATATGAGAACTGCCATCAGGAAAAACATTACTAATGCTGCTGATGAAGTTACTGGAACCGTAAAAGACAGCAGAAGACGTGGAGCTACTATGGTTATGTCAAGCGCTAAACCTAGTTGTGCAACCAACCACTGGTATGCCACCACTGACGTCGCAAACACTACTTACAAACTGGCTCAATCTAATGCAATTATGGAAGTAGTGAATTCTTTTGATCCGTATTCGTATAGAAATAGATTCTTTTCGGAAAATCCGACTGACGCCACATTTGGTAAAAACATGGTTCAAAATACTAATGGTAAAATTGGCTATGATGGTGGTGCAGGCAACCCAATTGGTGTTAATAATTCTTTTCATGATGCTCCCGCAGAAAGTTGGAATCCAATGACTGGAGCGTGGAGTTATAGTATTAACTGGACTTACGAACTTAATGACCCATACACACAAAGCTCTAATACACATTTACAAGGCGCCCATGCAGATGGGGTTGGTTCGCCATACCCGGGAGATCGTATATAATGCCACATAGTCAACCACCTGTATACCACTATCCCTTGGGAAGTGAGGAAGATACTTACGAGCCTCACTACGGAGTAAAAGAAGCGAGGGACGTTCTGAACCCTCCCTACCCAAGTCCTGCAAATTATAAAAAACCATTTATATTTCAGCAGTCCTTTTTGGGAGCTTCTATTACGGACTTCTCTCTAAACTTGGGATATAACGGAAATGCATCTACCTTAAGTGTTAATTTAGTTCAAGATGAACGTAACTACGAAAGCAAAACAAACTCAACCGCTCTTAGAGATGGCGTGTCAGAAGGATATCATCCTTGGGATAGGAGTGCTTATCCAATAGGTCTTCTTTTAGGGAATGGAAGACAAAATTTAAATTCAACTCAAATTGAAAGCGCTGCTTCACGATCTAGCATGTCAAGGTACGTTTACAGAAGGAACGATAATATAAACCTTCCGGCTGGTGATATATTTTGGGCGCCAAACCCCGGAGAGCCAGCGTACTTTAAATATTACGACGGTCAACTATTAACAAAAGAATGTATTATTAATGAACAGCCTGACGGTGGAAACACATGCTCTATAGATGGCCCACTTGGTGTACAAACTCCGGGGGCTGCTGTCTTTGAATTTAACGGCATAATTAAAGAATACAAAAGAGATTGGGGTGGAAATGGTGAGACTTACAGTGTAAGTATTGAAGACCCAAGAAGTATATTAGAAAACACTACAGTAATATTGGATAATTTTCAGGGAAAAACAGCAGGCGCTGATGCACATGTCGTAACAACACATCATCTACTGAACGCGGGCAACGCCTCTGGAAATTACAAGAGAAGGTATGACGAGGGTTATTCTGGTTTTTATAATGTTTTAAATGTCTTTGGCTATTATGAAAAAGCTATAGGTTTTGGACAGGCGCAAAAAACAGACAGGGGACTACCTTGGTTTGACCCAAGACAAGCTGGGTTCAACGCTTGGGGTGCTAAGCATCAGGTAGGAATTTTGCCAGCATTGCAATTTATGCTTGGTACTTTTGAAGATCCAGATCAGACCTACACAACTCATGATCGTTATTTAGTAGACAAAGAGCCTTATGGTAGCCCATTGTACTATGGCTATAGCTCGGTAATGATGTCCGGAATAGACACGCATGGGCCAAGCCCCCTTCCCTTGGGAGGAACGACCAAGCCTGTTGGGTGGTCTTACAGTGAGCCTAAATACGCTGGTGTTAGAAGGTATGCTGTAGATTTAAGCAGGCTTTATAATCTTAATGCTACTTTTAACCCTCCACAAATTCCAGTCAACCCACTTAAAGCACATGGGATAATGCCAGATGATTTTAGGATTGGTGGTGGAAGCATGTCTTTACTGCAAATTATTACGACTATTTGCAATGCTGCTGGTTGTGATTTCTTTGTAGAACTTCATGTTCCTAAGTCTGGAACGGGAATGCTACATCTTCAACGTGAATACAACAGACATAAACACAAAGCTGGAATCATACGAATTATACCAATTCCTAAAAATTCAAAAGTAGAACCGGGAATTATAAAATATTTATTAGACCGAACACTCTATTGGAAAGACTGGAATTTATCTGACGGTGGCCCGTGGGAAGATAAGGTGGTTAGTGCAAATGTTGGCTATTCACATAACGATCCAACTATTGGTATGTTTACTGTTGGCGCACCGCTTACAAGAATAGTAGGTGTTACTCACCTTGGTGGAGAAATCATACAAGAGGGAGAGTATCAAAAAGTACACGGTAGTAAGAGAAGATTCGACTTTTTCCGAAATGGTTTAACTGGAAATTATTTTGACCCCGCTGGAGCGGCCCCTCAAGCTTACGACGATGATCCAGATAGAGATGATCTACTGCGAGATGCCGATTCCTTTCTCGAATTAGACGGTGTTGCTTTACAATCTTATAAGCAGCCATACTTTGGTCAAGCCGAAGTGAGATGGCCTTTTAGTTCAACGAACGTGGCTTCATCTAGATCTTTGTGGGACAATGAGAATCATTTCAAAGATTACAACGCCGACTGGGGTGGAAGCACTAGTACTACATGGCCGTATAAAGGCCAGTCTACAAAAGATGGTGACCCAGACTTTGTGGATAATGATAAGCATTATGCCCAACCAATACCCGTTGGTACTGTTGCGGGAACACCAACGAAGCCCGTTGCAGATCCTTATTGGTTTAATGTTCCTTGGAGTAAGAATGTAGAAAGAGTATTAGACACCGACTTTGATGGAAGAGGGGCTAGCGATCCAAAGGGAGATTACCCTATGGACGGCTATATAGATCTTTTCCCATGTTGGGGTTTTCAAACAAGAGCAAAACAACAACAAGGCTCTTTTGATCAAGTTATAGAAAGCTCGGCTCAGGGTGAACCAATTAAGGGTATGTTTATTGATGACGATCCTTACAGGGATTTTCATCCAATAGATGGCTTATTTGGTAATGCCGTATTTTGGAATCCATCTATCGGTGTTTGTAAAACTAAACCTCAGTGTACAGAGACTAATGGCACAATAACTAGAATTGCTTCCACAACCGGAGGGGGTGACGGAGGGCCAAGGTGTTTTAACGCGGGAGATTGCGGTCGTAGAAATGACGCAACTAGAGCAACTTGTAGAAATGTAAATGGAGTTCTTAAAGGAGCTGACGCTAATGGAGAATTCGCAGGGTCTTTAGCAGACTGCAAGGGAGATCCGAACGACGCGACATCGAATGGTTTAGTTGGCTCAACCGGAGAATATAACGCAGCAGAACCTTGGGCTGGATGCTTATCGCTCTTTGGGCCGTCCACTTGGACTGCTGGTTGGGCGGCTGCAACCCAGTGCGATAACATGCCAGAAATATGTCATTGCGATCCTGTTGAAATTGAAAGACAAGACCCCGGTGCTATAAATGATTGCACAGTAGCAAGAAGTGGACACCCAAGAGGTTGTACTGGAGTCTTTTTACCAGATTGTATTAATTGGGGTGTTTGTAGAAATGAAACCGGTGATTTTTTGAAATCTTCACTTCCCGGTTTTGACGGTAGTGGTATATGGGAAAAGGGTGTTGATTGGGGCAATGACGAATTTACTTGTACACAAGCCTGTTACAAAGTGCTAAATGAACAAGCCCGAAATCCCAATGATAGGGGTGATGTGCCACACAGAAATAGCGACGATCAACCAGTTAAGAGGTTTGATAATGATGTAATTTTATACCTAGATGAGAACAATACGTATTCCGCCCCCGGCACAGCATTGGGAAAACCAGTAACTAGTAAATCTATGTGTGAACAATCCGCAGAATTTCCACAAACTGGAACCCAAGATGCTCTTGGTGGAGGAGATAAGATCCCAATGTGGAGAGGTGGTGTTTTCAGCATTAACTGTGGCAGTGGTGAACCCACTACAGGTCAATGCACCCCAACAGATGAACAGAGCGATGGGAATGAGTTTGAAGGAAATTCCAAAGGCCCATATGCAGACAAGTGTGTTTGGAGAAACTTCAGAGATATAAACGGTGGCTTTTGCCGAGATAAAGCAAACATGAAACCCGCATTAGGTGGTGTGGGCAGTCATAAGAATGTCCCAGCAGAGGACGGGATGACTTGGAAAGATAGAGAATCTTGCACTAAGGTAACGGTTAGAAAAAAGGGTGTAAAAGTACCAGTACTAAGATCGACGGTTCCCGGTGCTGGAGACAAATTTGAGTGGGTAAGAAAAGATTGGGTTAGAGCAGAACGAGTTCCACACAACACTCCAGAAGCCGTAGGGGCAGTAGGTGACGTTCATAATCCAATGCCCGGATATCATAACGCAATTATATCACTAGAGGGTGATTGTAGTGTAGAACCTAAAAAATGGACAACTAGACATGACTGCATCGCCAACGGCGGCTCGTGGGATGACGAACCAGACGGAAAAGGAAAGGGGCTACCCAAACGACCTCGAACAGCAACAATACCGATTTGGTTGGGTGACGTAAGTTATGAAAAATATGACGCTGGCCCAGTTAGTCCAAACATGGATAATTCAGAAAATTATTACTTTGCCACTGTAACGGAATTGCGACACGCTGCTGTAGGGCAAGATAATTACTTCAACTACTTACGAGAATTCCAGCCCTTTTTACCATGTTGGTATCATGGTAGACAAGGAGGTAAGTGGGGTAATTATTGTCCAGCACAACAACGGGTCTTTATCAGTCCTGCCTCTCCAACAGAAGCAGACGGAGCGAGTAGCCTTAGTCAAATGGGTAACAACGGAACTGCGGATGGTTTTAGCCAACAGACCATGCAAGAGTCAGGAAACAGCGCAAAACCCGGAATCGGAATATCGGCACAGGGGATACCATGCGGTAGACCAACTAATCCAGAACTAGTTGACTATGATAAGTCGTTAATATCAATGAGCGACGTATTTAAAAAGGTTCAGGAAGTAGCTACAAATTTCTATGGTAGAAAATACCTAATGCCCCTTCCTTTTAATCCACCTACTGTTGTTGGATGTTCCAATCCACATCTACAAACTAGAACAGAATGTGAAGAAGTTTCGGCTGAATGTGAAGGTCATAATATAAATACGGCTGGGCCTGATGGTATACCCGGTACGGCAGATGATGTTGCTGCTCCAAGTAACGAAAGCGAATGTACTACAGCCCAAGGAACATGGGTAGAAAGAGGAGGCTTTGATTGGGGCGCTCATGGAATAGTCAGTCATTGGTTTAGAAAAATGGGAGTGGGAAGGTGTAGTGATAATATTTCACCGGATAAATCCACATGCGAGCAGATCAATGCTGCGGGTCAAATGAATGGATTCTGGATGCCAGCAATGAAGATTGAGCAAAAATGGGATATCACCGGGTCTGGATGGCCGGGAGGAGCTATTGATTATACTTTTGATGATACAAAAAACACAACGTTTCCTCAAAATATGAATTTTTGGTCAGGAGATGGTAATTTGCAATCTTTTGCTGTTTATCCAAGAAACGAATATAGAAGACTTAAAGGGGATATAGTTCCACTTAACTGGGGAGATGTTGATGCCGAAAGCATGCATACATCCCCTCATAACATAGGTCTGAAAAGCTACGAAACTGAGAAGACATTTGTAAAAACTGATGTAGATCCTAAAACCTACTGGTTAAAAACTAGACCGTTTTACGAAATTGCTCAAGCTCTTTCGTACGACCCTAGAGATCCTAATCACAGAGATCCAAAACTACCGCCTGAATGGATACCAGAAGAGGGTTTTGTAGAACCCAGACCAATACTAACTAGAGACGACGAAGGTAAATACATTGGTAGTAGAACACCAGTACCCGGAAAAGAAAAAATAGTTGAATACGCTTTTTATAAACCTTACGCATTAATCACAATTCCAAACCCACCAAGGTATGGAGATGTTGATTATGCACCCTCCTTCTTTGATCCCAAGGAAAACCTTTGCGTTCCTCTTATTCATCATAAGAATTCAAACTGCCTACAGGCTGCTTGGCCAAGGGCTGTTAGTCAAAACCGAATGGCAGCACAGAACCTAAGCCATATGGCAAATAACCAACAGGCGTATCCATCAATTGTTCCAGACGGTTCAAGAAGTCAACTTGTTGACGCTGCGTTTAAACCCTTTGGTGCCGCCATTCCACAACAAAGCACAAGATATACTTGGGGGCCATGGGCTATAGGAAGAGGTTTTGGAAAAGTTGAATACAAGCAAGACACCTCTCTACACCCTGCGGCTTTTGGTAGTGAAGAAGGTATGGATAAGTTTGTTTTAAACCAAAACGTAATGGCCTTACAGCAATCAGAAACAACTCTTGAAACAGGCTCTGTAAATTTGGCTGGACTACCAGCTTACCATGTTGGCACCCAAATCGTAGTGACTCTTGACAAGGGGGCTGGCCTTCAAGCTTACCCCGGCCCATATGTTACAGATGTTAGTGTTAGTATAGGAACTGGTGGTATTTCTACAAACTATAATTTAACAACTGCAAGAAAGTTTGGAGACTTAAGTCAACAAAACGAAGAAAAGCTAAGGAGTATGCAATCAGATTTATTAGAAAGTAAAAAGGGAATGGAAGATCTTATACAAAGAGTTAGAAGAGATATGTTATCAGAAGGCGGAAAGGGTGGTTCTTAATGGCTAATCCAAAAGACAATAGAAATGCTGAAACATCGAAATCAATGGGGGCCGATATAGGTCACATGTTCATGATGGGTACTTACTACCCAAGAGATGTCATGATGCGAGATGCTAATGATGGAACCGTTGTACATGGATCAGATCATCCAACCGCTGGTGGTGAAACTAAACAGGTACAAGTCGGTGTAGCCAATGCGGTAACGACGCCAGTTTCACAAATATACCAAGCTTGCGCTAGCGATGCCGCATGGCAAAGAACAGCTGGTGTTAGCTTGGATGGTCTTTTTGTTCCTTTTTCAGCTACCTTTAAAATAAACAGTGATAAAGGTTCTGGACACGATGCGAATAGATCTCCCGGTGACGCTGAATATTTTCCAACGTTTGAAAGACCATACTCCACCATGAGAGATGATGGCACCGTTATGAACGCAGTGGATGATTGGTGGCACGCTGGTACTAGTAGTTTTGGAAGAAAGGCCGGAAATTTTGGTCATATAACTTCCGCGAGTCTTAATCCCTATGCTTCAGGACACGCTATAGCTGGAGTCATGAAGAACACAAAGATATCTGATGTTGCTACCTCTATAGGTGGATTCGCTTTAGATGCACAACAACCGGGAATGGCAGAAGGTACTTCTGAAAACGTAGCAAGACCCTTTGGTTTAAGAGGGCCAATGGTCTTATCCGGATGGGGTTTTGATGTTGATGGTATGCCAGTTCCAAACGCTAGGTTTGAAGCTGCGCTTAAAGATGCAGACCCAGAATCACCAACGTATGGACTTCCAATGGGACTTGGAGGGGCGGAAAAATTTCTTCCAGCGGGAGGGGCAGCCTCACAAGCTCATAAGCACTTTTTACCTTACTACATGTCTAGACCCGACCAGTGGAAAGCTGGGCCAATTGATTTAAGATGGGATAGAGATAGAAAGGTGTGGGTAGGAGGTCTTTTTAATCAAATTTACCTTTCTAAAGCTACTAGGTGCATTATGCCAGAAACTGGTATAGATGGCGGTAATTCATTTAATTTTGGAGTGGGTGGTAATATTAATTCTCCCGGTAGGCTGTATAGAAATCCTTGCCCTACGACAGAATGTCCCTACACAATGTATTTTCCAAAAAGTCAGTTTTATCCAGACATAGAAATATTCGACCCTGAAGATCACAACTGGTGTGGTAGATGTCGTACGTATGGACATCTAACTGGATGTTCTGACTTTAAAGATGGGTGTCAGCCGTTTTATCACGCTTTAGTACTAAGGTCAGTTTTACATCAAATGGGAGCTAAAAACGCCCCTTCTAATTGTACGGATAAATTTAGAAAAGCCCAAGGTGGTGGCCCCGGTGCAAGAAGGGCTGGTAACCCCTGTCATGGATGGGGAGATAGCTATTTTGGAAAGAATGAATATCTTGCAGAGAAAATAAAAGCAGGAGAAATGAACGAAAGGGCTAGATCTGTATTATATCAGAAAATATTTGTAGAAAACCCTTTAGGTCAAGGATTAATGGCGGGAGATGCTTTTTTTAGTTATGATACAGGTAGAAGAATAACTTACGAGTATACAAAAACAGATAGTCCAACTTGTGGACAAAAAACAGGAAAACCAATTACAGTAAAAGAAACTATACCAGTTCACATAATACTGCAAGCGGAGTTTTATGGTATGGAGATTATCTCACACGCAGGTTGCGAAAGAGGGGAAATGTCTGCATGTACTAGGAAGTTTTTTGCTCAAGGCTTTGCTACAGCGGATGACTGTGGCCCTGATGATGACTATCCACAAACGGCAGCTTTTTAGGGGAAAAAATGGGAGTAGGAGATCCTTGGGACACATCATACGATCCCAGTAATACAACAAAAAAGAACAGAGCTTCAGGAAAAGTGTCTTGGGGGCCAGATTTATCAGATGAACACTCTTGGGAAGACAAAGAAGAGTACAAGGGTTATGGTAGATTTTGCGCTGAGGGGTGTGGGTGTATAAATACAGGCTGTGACAACGGCCTTACGGAAGCTCAATGCATCCTTCCAAATGAGTTAAGTATCACCTTAGTTCAAGATGAACATGGTCGTGTTAGCGCTAGAAATGGTCTTGCGTCTCGCGGGGATGTGTGGCACCTCAAATATTCCAATGGGGCGTGGCGAGGTAAAAAGTGCTGTACCAACAATGGTGACATGGACATGAACGGCACGTCTGTAAATCGTGCTGAAGTATACCCAAGACCTTGGGGGCCGAGTGATAGATCGGGAAATCGAGAGATCACTGAAGGTGCAACACTCCCTCACGGTGCTAATGCTGTTACCGTTGAAATGCTAGTCCCTCCTTTTTGCGACCCCTGTAAAGTAAGCACTTTACCAAACAATAAGGAAAGCACATGTTCATACAAGCATAATAAATATCCTAAAAGTCAAGATTTTGAACCTGATGAATACAATCCATCTAAAAGAAAAGCATCTAATAAAAGACCAGTCTTTGGTGAGTGGAGCTATGACGCAGCCCTTCAGGGAGAAGGTAGTTGGCCAAGACATGGAGAAGAGTTATACCTCAGTTCGGCAGAGTGGGGTGGTGATCATTCAACTCAGGCGTCTACTGATGTAGATTTTAAAACAATCCCTGCTGTGTATGATGATGAAGGTAATCTTGTAACCTCGGCAATAACAAAAGTGACCGCGATTGAAGATAGTTTACATGGTAAAAATGATCTAAGTTTTAGTTCCTTGGCTAGGTATGGGGATGGTAGTCTTGTCGCTCATAATGAAGAAGGGGATTTTAATGGAAGATCTGGCAAAGCCGCCCCTCAAATGTTCGAGGTTCAAAGCGAACCGCAACACAAGTATGAAACAACCTATGTCACCCAGTGTGTTCCTGATGGCCTAACGCCTGTTAGAAAAATACCCTATTGTCAAAATTCCTTAACCAAGGAAGAGTTGAAGGGTGTAAGAGGTGGAAAAACAGATTTTTGCACTAGAGATATAAAATACACCCATGAATATGCACACTGTGTTGAAACAGGCACAACCAACGCTACGGCAGATAGAAAGAAAGCTTGTGACAAATCAGAAGATCACACATGGATTAGTATTGATGACATTATTACAGAGTGTGAAAGCGGGTATGATAGTGCGGGTAGTTCATTAGGGGCTGAGTGGCTTGGACATCAGTCTGGTTGTGAAAAAAGAGGTTCTTGTAAAGGCTTTGAGACCGGTGACGTAGTTGGAAGTATTGACAATTACGATGATTGTAAAGTAGACGATGTAAACAACCACTTCTTGGGTTATCAATGGGTTACTTGGGAACACGAACCACACAGTTGTTGTGGCGGTCTTATGATCGGTGAGGATCACCCAAGCCACACTCCACAGGTGTCGGGTGGTGGACAACAGACAAGAAAAAATCACACTTGTTTTACACCATATAGAGAGCTAACTTTAAGCCCGTCGGCTATAACAGGAACGGAAGCACCCCTTACTGAATCGGGCTGTACAGCAATACAAAACCAAGCAGAAAGAGTGCAGATTCTTGGTGATCGTGAAAGCTATTGGACGGTTCATCTACGCGATTGTGGATTTTGGAATCCTTGCTTTGACGATAAAGGAAATGCAAATAAGTCTCTATATGGCCCAAATAAGTTAGGTTGTGGTGAAGAGCTTGTTCTATATTTTCCACTAGATCAATTTGTAAATTGCTCTAATTTTAATCTAACTCTAAAATCGGGTGGAAATCCGATCATGAGTGGATGGAGTGAGGTTGACCCTAGCTGGGTTGATAAAATGGGGGACTATTTTGGCAATGCTGCTGGATTTTTCCCCGGTTCTCCTGAGAAGGCTGGCCCAACCGATTGGTGTGGGGGGGCTGACGGAGGCGGCCCCTCAACGCAGCTTGAGGGACGTGCAAACATTGGTGGTAATCATGCAGGGTTCTCAGACCCTGACGCTGGAGTTGATAATTGTCAGAGTTATGTGTATCAAGAAAGTGGCGCTCACTTTGCACACGTCCGGAATCCAAGAGGGCATATGAAGCTAAGAGGACTTAACTTAAGACCTCAACCATTTAAAGCTACAGAGAAAATACAAAACTCAGCCAAGGCATACTACCAAGCAAATAACGACCAAATGTATTGGGAAAGATGTGTTGGTAAAAAAATTAATGCAAGGGCCAAGCTCTTCATGAATATGGGTTATGAGTTTTGGTTTGAGAACGATTTTATTAGGTATGATGAGTTTGGTGACCACCACCCGCCACAAACTGTTTGTGATGATGTAAGTCAGAAAGTTAGAAATTGGGTCGATACACACGAGGGTGGGTTTAGAGGGAAACACTGTGGCGTTAATGGGGGGCCGCTGTGGGCTGCTTGGGATCATAACCAATCTCCTGAAAAGGGATGTCCAGATTGCGATATCCTTAGAAGTGAGGGTAGTTGTGATAGTGCTGCCGCCAAATGTACAAACGCAGACGGTACTTTTTATGAGGTTTCTAGTGATGCTGCTGGAAAAGCTGCATGTGAAGATGCTAATGGAACGTATAAAGAATGTTGTGAATGGGATGAGTCATGTACTGATTTAGTTATAGTTAACTTTGAAGACTACCTCATGGGGGTTGCATGTAGAGAGCAAGTGAAGGAGGGAAATTGCTATTGTGTAATCGACAACCTTCAGGGAGACATTACATCTACTAAAACTAGAACACTTAAAGATGATTGCGTATCTACAGCTACTGGCGGTTGGAATGCTTGCGTTTGGGTTGGCGATTTGGTAGACGCAGACGTTACTAGCATTGAGGAGTGTGCAAATGCTAACGGTGCATTCGGTGATCATAGAGGCTCGATGGAACCAGTTCCACCTTTATATAAACCTGCCAGCGACCAAGCAGAGTGTGAAAAACCTCAAAGCGAGGGGGGTGCTGGTGGTAGTTGGTCAGAGTCTTGTTCATTTATATCTATGGATAAGGGGTGTGGTGACAGTTCGTTAGTTCCACAATCACTTATAGACATCACTCTTGATAAAAGGCTTGTTGAACCCAATAAGGTAGAAGAAACTAACTCCGGTTACCCTAGCGGCAATTCTCTGGAATACTGGACTAAAACTGGTTTATATCCAAAGGGTGAGTTGGCTAGCTTCGTAAACGATCAATGCGTTGGCGTAGGAAGATATAGCAGTATACAAGACGCCAGTAATTCTCAGCCAGTTACAATAACATCAAGAAAGCACAGATTAAGAGATCTCGACAAAGTTTGGCCTTTTGGAATAATGGGCAACTTTTCTGCTAATGTAATGACAACTAGAGACTGGATGGAAACCCAGTGGGAAAGTAAGAAGTATAAGGAGTGCAACGACGACAAATGCGATAATGTAATGTGGCCAACTGCTATATGTCCATACAACGCGGATGGAACCTGCCCTTCAAAATTCATTGGTTGCGACGGAATGGTTATTAAGGGTAAGCAACCTGACCCCGCGCCCTTCTTTGTTATTAAAAATGTCACACCAGATACGTTTGACTTATTTACATGTAACGATAAACCAATAGATGGAAGAATAAACCAGTTTGAAAACATGCCTGAATTGGAAAGACTGGGTTGCGATCAGGGAGATCCCAGTTGCTTAATGGGTGTAATGGAGACAGAACTTGAGGCCCAACAATACGAACTCACTATTAATGGAAAACCTTACAAAGAAGCTACTGCCGCAGACATACACGCCGCTGGCGGATGGTATCCAATTATTACCGCAATACCCGAAGTGTGTATTGATTTAGAAACTTGGAAAGAAGTAAAGAAAAATGGTAAACGTTTAAGTAGTCAAGAGTTAAATGATCCAGATGTTTGTCAAGTGGATGATCCTAACACTGCTATTAGAGATGACGGCCCTCATAGAAAAGTCTCTGGTGGTATTATATTTGCTGATGACCCAGAGACAATAGGGATAGTAGAAGGCGGTGGAGAAAAGGTATGTAAAAGATATGGTCAATGTCTAAGCATAAAAGGTTCTTCTATATCCGATTCGAAACCGTCGCACTCATTAACAAAAGAAGCTTGTACTGAGCTAACAAAAGTTTATAAAGAATACGATCCGTCAAAGGGTAAGGATTCACCAAAATCAACATATTGCACAAGAGACGATTCTAATTGTTATGACGATAATCGTAACATCTTTAGTGGTGTTACCGATATTAATGGCTGTCTTGCGGTAAATGGAAGCTGGGAAGAAAAATTTACAGCAGTAGACAAGGACGAAAATAGCTGTAACGGAACTCAGGAACATGGAGGAAGACACAGAAAATTAGAATGGAAAACCGGCGATTTACACGAATGTGCCGATAGAGAGGGTTCTGATTTTTCTAATTGTTTTTTCCCACACCAATGGGGAGAATCCACCATGGACATAGGCGCAGGAAGCACCGCGTTCCAGAACTGGAAGGTTTGTCCTCATACTGGCGATTTCATGAAATACCAAGAAGATCCGGGTGTTGAAATTGGATACATGGGCCATCTTAATGATCAGGAGATAATAGATCTTTTTGTTGACGGATGGGACACCGCTGGCTTTAAAGATGAAAAAAGGGCAAATCACTGGTACGCACAAGTAGAACAAAAAGGAACTTGTCCAATTTGCTGTGATCATTTTCTTCCTCATTCGTTGACAGCAACTGTTACCTCCA